>Ga0105046_10000060_pt1 | contig 108531 bp, 87 predicted proteins | sample MAT03_FD_78385 | JGI IMG/M metagenome (GOLD analysis project Ga0105046, IMG submission 78385) | Freshwater microbial communities from Lake Fryxell liftoff mats and glacier meltwater in Antarctica - MAT-03 (megahit assembly) | ecosystem: Environmental > Aquatic > Freshwater > Ice > Liftoff... | reverse complement strand
TTCCCCGAAGGATTCAGGACATCGCCCAAGGTTGGCCCGCGCGCAGATCGGATGCTTCCCGCCCCGGGTCCCCACCTTTCGGGAGCGCCCGCTTCGTGCACGGGCCTTCTATCCATTACGCATGCCGTCAGTTTGTTTTGAATCTTATTTATGAAATTTATTTAGATTTCTTATCAGGCTAGTCTTATCCCCTGCATGATAAAATCTGAGTGGCCTCGTGTCGTGTCTCACGCCGACGGGGCTTTATCGGTCGGCAAGGGTTTCGTGAGCGGCCGGTTTGTGCTCCATGCGGCGAACCGTGCTAGCAAAAACCGAGGGAACGGAATTAGCGTTTTCAGCACTAGCGCCATACCCCTCACATGAAATGCGTCTTGCCGGTCAGATCGAATACGGCCAACCCACCTTTCCGCCCAGGCTGGCGAACCGCTTTCGCCCACGTTATCCTGGCCCAAGTCCAGTTTGAGTCATCGCCTTAGCGCGTTTGGCCCTACCTCTGGGCCCTCACCTTGCGCCCTCTTTCTAATTTGTCCCCTGCGGAGTCTTCCGGTGCAATTGCCTACCTTCAAGCAGACCTTTCTGGCGACGGTGACTTCTTTATTGTCTCTGGCGCTTCTCTCGAGCATGGCCTTCTGCCAGGCGCCGAAGGTCGCCACTGTCGTTCCTGAGTGGATCTGGTCCAATGGCAAGCCGGCCGACAACGAGGTTGCCTTCTTCCGCAAGATCTTTGTGCTCGACGGGGCCGTGAAGAAGGCGGCGCTGGCCGCCAGTGGCGACAACGGCATTAAGGTCTATGTGAACGGGAAGGAAGTTGGCGAAAGCGGTGACTGGTCGAGCCCCGTCAAGGTGGACATCGCCAAGCACCTGATCGCTGGCACGAACGTGCTGGCCATCCGCGGCAAAAACGCCGACGGAATCGCCGCCCTGGTCGCCCAACTCGACATCACGGCTGCCGATGGCAAGACGCTGTCGATCGCCACGGACAAGACCTGGCTGGTCTCGGCCGCCGAGGCCAAGGACTGGAACACGGCCGGGTTTGATACTGCTAAATGGATCGAGCCGCATAGCTTTGGCAAGCTCGGCATCCCCCCTTGGGGCAACGTCCTCACGGGCCAGGCCAGCGGCAGTGGCGCGGGCCCCAACCAGGCCGCCATCCCTGGCGAGAAGCTCGAACTGCTCCCCGGATTCAAGGGAGAGTTGCTATACAGCGTCCCCAAGGGCGAGCAGGGCTCGTGGGTCTCGATGACCTTCGACGACAAGGGACGCATCATCGCCTGTGACCAGGGGGGACCGCTCTATCGCGTCACGCTGGCCAAGGGCTCGGAACCGCTCAAGGTCGAAAAGCTTGATGTGAAGATCGGCCAGGCGCAAGGCCTGCTGCACACCTTTGGCAGTCTCTACGTGACGGTGAACGGCAGCGCCGCCCAGGGAAGTGGCCTGTATAAGGTCAGCGACACCAACGGCGACGATCAGTACGACGAGGTCAAGCTGCTCAAGAAGTTCAACGGCGGCGGCGAGCATGGCCCGCACGGCGTAGTCCGCGGCCCCGATGACAAGCTGTACGTGGTGGCCGGCAACTTCACCAAGCCGCCCCAGGATCTCGTCCCAAACAGCCCCTTCCGCAACTACGCCCAGGATCAGGTGCTGCCGCAACAGCCCGACGGCAACGGCCACGACGGTCCCGGCCAGCCGGCCCCCGGCGGCTGGATCTGCCGCACCGACAAGGACGGCAAGGACTGGGAGTTCTTCTGCGGCGGCTTCCGCAACTCGTACGACATCGCCTTCAATCAGGATGGCGAACTGTTCACCTACGACAGCGACATGGAATGGGACACCGGCGTGGCCTGGTATCGCCCCACGCGGGCGAATCACTGTGTCTCGGCCGCCGAGTTCGGCTGGCGCTATGGCACCGGCAAGTGGCCTTCTTATTATGCGGACAGCCTGGGGGCCTATGACATCGGCATGGGCTCGCCCACCGGGGTCACCGTCGGAACGGGGGCGAAGTTCCCGGCCAAGTACCAGCGGGCGTTGTTCGTCCTCGACTGGACCTATGGCAAGCTCTACGCCATGCATCTGACTCCCAAGGGAGCCAGCTACGCAGCCACGTTCGAGCCCTTTGTGATCGGCAAGCCGTTGCCGCTGACCGATGCGGCCATCGGCCCCGACGGCGCTCTGTACTTCACCATCGGCGGGCGTGGCACGCAGTCGGGCCTGTATCGCGTGAGCTACGAAGGGACCGAGTCGACCGCACCCGTGGGCGCGCTGGTTGATGCCAAGGCCAGCGAAGCCCGAGCCGCGCGGCGAATGCTCGAGGCCTTCCACATTCAAAAGAATGCAGGGGCCGTGGCCGACGCCTGGCCGTATCTCGACAGCCCCGACCGTCACCTGCGCTACGCCGCTCGCGTAGCGATTGAAAACCAAGACGTGGCTCAATGGCGTGCCAAGGCTCTGGCCGAGACCCGCACCACGGCCTCGATCTATGCCCTGATCGCGCTCACCCGCACTGGGACGAAGGAGGACCTGAAGCCGGTCCTCGACGCCCTGGGCAAGCTGAAGCTCGACACGCTCTCGGTCGATCAGCAGCTCGACCTGCTGCGAGCCTACGGTCTGGCCTTTATCCGGCTCGGTCCGGCCGACGCGGGCACGAAGAGCGAAATCGCCGCGCGTCTGGAAGCGTATTACCCCTCGCCGGTCGACTTTGTGAACCGCGAGTTGTGTACGCTGCTGGTCTACTGCGATTCGCCCGCGGTGGTGAAGAAGTCGATGGAACTGCTCAGCGCCGCCCTGACGCAAGAAGAGCAGGTTCACTATGTCTTCACGCTGCGGCTGGCCAAGGCTGGCTGGAACCTGGATCTGCGCAAGGCCTACTTCAGCTGGTTCAATCTGGCCAACAAGAGCTATCAAGGCGGGGCGAGCTTCAAGCGGTTCCTCGAGAACATCCGCAAAGAAGCCGTCGCCACGCTGAGCGAATCGGAAAAGGTCGAACTGAAGTCGGTGCTAGATGGGCAGCAATCCGTGCAGGTGGTGCTGGACGAGAAGCCCCGCAAGTTCACCCACAACTGGCAGATGCAAGACCTGATTCCGCTGTTGTCGCAGCTCGACAAGGGACGGAATTTTGAGCGAGGCAAGGCCGCCTACAAGGCCGCGCAGTGCGCTCGCTGCCATCGCTTCAAGAGCGAGGGGGAAGGGGTGGGCCACGATCTGACCGGCGTCGGCAATCGCTTCAGCGCGCACGATCTGCTGGAGTCGGTGGTCCTGCCCTCGAAGGTGGTCTCCGATCAGTACGCCAGCAAGACGGTCGTCACGACCAAGGGCCGCACCATCACCGGACTGGTCGCTCAGCAGGCCGACGGCGGTGTCGAGGTCATGCAGTCGAACTTCCAGCGGGTGCAGATCCCCAAGGCCGAGATCGAAGAGATCGTGCCGACGACCATCTCGACGATGCCCGAGGGGCTGATCAGCATCCTGACCAAGGACGAAGTGCTGGACCTGGTGGCTTACCTGCGAGCCGGTGGGAACGCCGAGGATAAGGCGTTTCAGAAGTAGCCCCATTTGCATCCTTCCTTCTCCCTATCACTTGTGGGTAGGGAGAGGGGACGGGGGCGGAGCTGCTCATTTCGCATGCCCCGGAGCGGCGAAGTTCGCCGGTGGATTTCCGCTCTTCGGACCAGTCCTCACATGGTGGCTCTATGTTGGGAAAATGAAATTTCCCAGCGCAATCCACGTCGACGTGTGTGGCTGGTCCAACCCCTTTATCTACCCCTTACGGCCTATCCATTCTGCGAGATCCTTCAGAAAGGGCTGCGGGTGGGGCTCGAACTCCAGCGTGTGCGCAGCCGAGGGATACTCGATCAGCCTCTTGTCGGACGTCGTTATCTTGTCGTAGAACCGCGTCACTCGGGCGTTGTCCACAATGCGATCGCGACCGGCCAGCATCACGAGCGTCGGAACCCGGATACGCTCGGCCGCCTGGGCAATGTGCTCGTCCAACGCCAGATGTGCCTGCAAGAACCGCACCGTGACGGTTCGCAGAGCCAGCGGGTCGCGGGCGATAAAGGCTTGCCGGGCCACGTCGAAGGTGAACTGGCTCGGCTCCGAAAGCGGAATCTGCACCCGGCAATGTCCCAGTCCGGCACGAGCGGCCGCGGCCAGCAGCCAACGCTTCCAGCCGGCCGGTTCGATTTGCGAGTAGAGTCCCGGATACAAGAGCGCCAGGCGATCGATGCATCCCGGCGAACGGGCAGCCACTGCGGCGGCCAGCTTGCCCCCCCAACTCACTCCCACCAAAGTGCGCGGGCAATCGCGGGGCAACTTCGCCAAGTACGCGTCAACATCGTTTAGCCAGGCGTTGACGCCGGGCACGTCGCCGCGCTCCTGCCAGTTCAGCCCTGACCCGCGGCGATCGAGAAAGTGGACCTCTTGCCCTTCTTCGACCAGCTTGCGGCAAGAGGCAGAGAACCAGCCGCCATGGCTCAGGATGCCGTGCAGATAGACGACCCTGCCGGCCGGTTCGCCTGCGGTGTTCCAGATGCGCGCGAACAGCCGCGTGCCATCCGGTGCGGACCAGGGGACGAGTCGCGGGACCGGGCTCGCGTGCTGCATGATCCGCTTCACCCGCTGGCTTGGAAATGAAACAAGGCGGGCGACTATCGCCCGCCTTGTCTTTTAGGTTCGATGCTTGCCAGACAGTCTCTCTGAGGAGTAACCGCTAGTCCAGCTTCAACTCGGGTCCTTCCTCGGTCGGCTTCTCTTCAGGCTTCTTGGTGGGCTCCTTCTTGGCCGGTTCTTCGACTTTCGCTTCCGGCTTCTTCTCTTCAGCAGGTTTCTCTTCCGGCTTCTTTTCCTCGTCCTTCTTCTTTTCGTCGCCTTCCTCGCGCGGGGCGGGCTTATCCGAGGTCGTCTTCTCGACCGCGGGCTTCGAGGCCGTTTTCTCGACTGGCTTGTCGCCCGTCAGATCGCCGGCCTCTTCCAGGACCGAAGGGCCCTTCTCCGGCGTCGTGGTCGGCAGATTCACGTCGCCCGTCACTTGCCAGGCGGTCAGTTCGGATTCTTCTCCCTTGGTCCCGGAGACCAGCAGCAGCGTTTTATCACCGCTGGGAACCAGGGCTACTCCGGCCAGATGCGTGCCGTAGTTGAACTCGTCGATCAGCGTGCCGTCGGCAGCCACGAACTGGATCGAACCGTTGGCGCCGGGCAGCACCCAGCAATCCTGCTTCATGCCGGGCAAGCGACCGCTGACGGCCGACTCGACCGGCGCGGGGTTGCGACCGACCGGCATCCGCCGGCTCCAGATCTCGCTGCCGACGCTGTTGATCCCCACAGCGATGTCGCTTTGCGCCGCGGTGATCGCCAGGCCCAGATACTCAGGCTGGCCGTCGTTGTTCAGATCCGCGGAAGCGACATAGCGCATCAACCGGCCCTGCGGACGAGCGGGCGAAAGTCCGATCTGGAACTCCCCCGTGGTCGTTCCTTTGGAATCGAGCGCGACCAGCGAACCCTGGGCGTTGGTGGCCACAATGGAACCCGGCTTCCCTTGGAAGCTGGGGGCTAAGGCCAGACTGCCGGCTTGCTCCAGCATGCGGTTGGTCCACACGCGTTCGCCGGCGATGGAGACGCCATGCACGCCTGCTTTGCCGAAGTAGGCAACGACGATGCTCAGGTCTCCTTTGCCGTCGAGGTCGGCCATGCGGACCTCGCCCAAGCCTTCGTGCTGGCCTTCGGGGTGATGCCAGAGGAGCTTCCAGTCTTCATCGAACAAATGCAGCCGCAGCAGGCCGGCGGCGAAGGTGACATAGTAACGCTTCCCCTTGCCGTCGACGGCGGTCCGCAGGTAGCAGCAGGCCTCTTCTTCGCCCAAGGCCAGCTCATGCCGGGCCAGGACCTTGCCGGCCAGGTCCAGTTCGACCACCGCACGCCAGCCATCAAAGGCCAGCAGCTTGGCGGGCTTCTCGCCGGAAGCCGGAATGAACGTCAGGTTTCCCGCACCTTTCAGGTCCGCAGAGGTCCACAGCTTGGCCAGCTTCAGTCGTTGGGGCTCGCTCTTCTCGGCCGGAGGAACCTGCCCGTCTTCGCTGGCCCCCGACTCGGGGCTGGCATCGCGCAGGGTCTGCTCGTATTCGGCCACTTGCGCCTTATAAGAGGCCAGCATCTCCTGATACAGATTCTTGCCGGCGCGGACCTGATCGATCTTCTCCGGCAGCGTGCGGGCCAGGCGGTCGTCCTTGCCCAGCTTGATCTCCTGAACCACGTTTTCGGCATCCAGAATCACCATCACGGGGATGCCATCGACGCCGAAGTTGTCCATCAAGTCTTCCAGCTTTTTCAAACGAACGATCGGCACCTCGACGTTCATCTTCTTGAAGAAGGCCGTCAGGTCGTCGTTCGTCTGGTCCGCCTGGTCGATGCTCACGGCCAGAATGCGAACCTGGTCGTTGTCTTTGTACTTTTGATAGACCGTGTTCAGCATGGGAAGTGACTCGATGCAGGGGGGGCATGCCACGCCCCAGAAATCGAGAATTACCAGCTTTCCCTTCAGCGACTCGGTATCGAATTCCTTGCCGTCCAGCCCCACAAGCGTGGTGTTGGCCAGCGGCTTGCCCAGCATGGGCGGCAGCTTGGGACGGGCCATGTCGACAAAGTGCCGCACCGGTTGAGCCCCTTCGGGCAAGCGGATGGCGAAGGTCGCATCCGGAATGTCGGCGTTCAACTGAGCGTCGACGAATTCCGAAGTCACCTTGAGCCCCTTCTTGACCCCTTCGGGATCCAGGTGCTTGCGCAGCTCGTTCATCGGCAGTTCGATGCGCCGCAGCACATGCGATTGCTCGTCGATGGCAAGAATCAAATCGCCATCAGGGCGAACGATCTTCACGCGATAGCACGGGTGGCCGTCGATCTTCTCGCCCCGATCCAGTACAGGGGGCTGGCCGCCGGCCAGAAAGCCGGCCAGGGCATCGTCGGCAAACAGCAGCGCCAACTGAGGGCTGCCGCCGGCGATCTGCTCCGTCAGGACCTGCATCCAGATCGTGTCGCCGTTGCGATGCACCGCATTGTAGGTGAGCTGCTCGGGCGCCTTGTCGACCACTACCTGCTCATCCAGCCCCTTCACCACGGCGGCCAATTGCTTGCCATCTGAGGTCATCACCCCTTCGTAGCACTGCAGCCGGATCTTGTTCGGCCGGACCATCACCACCGAGAAGTCGTGGATCGGCTTGTCGTACAGCTCGTTCCCCTCGGTGTAGCGCTTCTGAATGTGCCCCTTGTCGCTATAGCTGGTCGCCGCCTTGTAGGCATTCGCCATCTTCTTCAGGATCGACAGGGCCACTTCGCTCTGCGCTGCTTCAACCTTGGCCTGTTCAGGATCCGCCGCACGGGCGATCTCCTTTTTGGCCGGATCAGCTTTCTTGTCGGCCGTGGCATCGGGAAGGGCGGGCGCGGGGCCCGAGCCCGAGCATCCCACCAACGAGAGAGCCAGCCCCAGCACCAAGGCCAGCGGCCATACGGGCAGCAACAAGCCAGTCTTCATGACGTCCTCAAAGGGGTTGTCGGATGTTTTCAGGGCAGAGATTCCATTTCTCTGCCAGCTTTGGATCTGCTAAGGAACGGGGCCGACGTTGTTCTTGGTGAACATCCGTTCGAGCCGACTCAGCGGCACCATGCCCACGACACGGTCAACCTCCTGCCCATCCACGACCAGCACGAAGCAGGGAATGCCATTCACGCCGTAGCGTGCGGCCAGTGAGCGATTCTGGTCCACGTCGACCTGCTTGATCGGATAGCCACGGTTGATCAGGCTCTGCACCAGCGGGTCCATCCTCTTGCACGGACCACACCACTCCGCCTGGAAGTCGTACAGGATGGCATCGCCTGTCCCATTGGGCTTGGTATTTGCGGCGGCATCGGCGTCTACCGAATCCGGTGCCTTTATGTCGGCGTGGGAGTCGGAAACAGCCGGCGCGCGAACAAAGTCCTGCGAGCATCCCAGCAGCGCGAACACCAGCCCCAGCAAGGCCACCGGCCACGCAAACAGGAACGAGCGGATCTTCATGACGTCCTCAAAGAATTGTCAGTTGCTTGCTTCAAGGCAGGGAATCCGATGCTCTGCCCGCGTTCCATGGGCTCGCGTTCACGCGGTGAAGCGAACCCAGCGAGCGGTGCCGGTCGACGCGCCCTTTTCCTTTTCGCTGGGCTTTTCTTCCGTGGGCTTTTCTTCCTTGGGCTTTTCTTCCTTGGGCGTCTCTGTGGGCTTTTCTTCCTTGGGGGACTCCTTGGCGGGAGTTCCCTGCGTCGCCGTGAACGGCGTGGGCCGGGCCGGAATGGAATCGTAGTCGTCGTTCGCCGAGCCCGTGGTCGCCTTGCTCCCCTTAACTGCCTTGGCTGGCTTCTTGGCGGAAGAATCGGGTGCAGCGGTGGGGGCGGGTTCGCCGCAACCGACGGCCGTGAATAGCAGGAACACTACAGAGAGCGCCAACTTCGAGGAGAGGCAGGGAGTGTTCACGGGAGGCCTTTCGGGCAGGTCTGCGGGGGTAGGGCAAGGTTGGGGATGCGGGGAGGGCAATCCAATTCGGGCGGTAGGTCCGCCACGCCCCTCATTATTTGCTGATTGTCGATCTAGGTAAACATCGACTTGGGGGCTGGCGCGGCTTTTTGGGCAATTTTCCCAGGACTGCCGGCGGCTTGACGCTTGGCCCGCGACCCGTAAGATTCGCGCAGCTTCCCTCGGAATTCGTCGCGTAGCGATGAATGGGTGCAAAATCACGGCGAGTTCCTCGGATGACCTTGTCTCTCCCCTTTGGCGTCGACTCTCACTGCGAACTCCCAGATTCGCAGAATTTGGTCGCGCACATTGGCCATTTACCTGCCACACCGCTGGCGGATCCGCAGGGCGAAACCGCGCGCGTATTGGCCGAACCGCTCGATTTTCCCCCACTCAGCCAGACCGCCGTCCCTGGCGATCGCGTGGTGCTGGCGCTCGATACCCAAGTGCCGCAAGCCGACTCCATTGTGGCTGCCGTGGTCGAGCAGCTCACCCAGGCGGGTGTCGAACCACAGGATATTTCGCTCCTTCGCTCTCCGCTGGATCTGGCTGGCGATCCAATGGCCAAGATCCCTCAGGCACAGCGCGACAAGATTGTGGTCGAGATCCACGATCCGGCCGACCGCAAAAAGCTGAGCTACCTGGCGGCCACCAAGGGGGAGCATCGCGTCTATCTGAACCGCTCGCTTACCGATGCCGATGTGGTGCTGCCGATCGGCTCGCTCCGCTACGATCCGGTCTTCGGCTATCACGGAGTGACCACCGGGCTCTATCCTCTTTTTTCCGACAACGAGACCTTGAGCCGGGGCTGGGCGCGGTCGATCGCTCCGGCCAGCGTGGGGGATGCGGCCAAGGCGCGAGCTGAATCCGACGAAGTCGGCTGGCTGCTGGGAGTGCAGTTTGTCGTGCAGGCTATTGCAGGGGCCGGAGACGATCTGGCCCATGTGCTGGCGGGCGAGGCGCGCAGCGTCTTCGCGGCCGGCGGACCGCTGGTTGATCAGACCTGGAGCGCTGCCATTCCCCGTGCTGTGGCGCTGGCAATGGCCACCGTCTCCGGTTCGCCCCATTGGCAGACATGGGACGCGTTGGGCCGGGCGTTGACCGTGGCCGAAGGCTGCGTCGCCGACGGCGGCTCGATCGTGCTCTGCACGGCGCTAGGCAGCGGTGCCGATCGAGGGAAGCTTGGGCCCGCTCTTTCCTCGCTGGCGAGCGGAGAGAAACACGACAGCCTGCTGCGTCGGATTCATAAGCACCCCAGCGAAGACAGTTGGGCCGCCACACAGATCATCCGCACGCTCGGCCGATGCAAAGTGTTCTTGATCAGCCAACTTGAACCGCAGACGGTCGAAGACCTGGGCATGGCGCCCGTCAAGGATGCGGCCGAAGTCGCCCGGTTGGTCGAGCGCTCGTCGGACTTTGTCGTGCTCGAGAACGCCGAGAACCTGCGGGTCTGGATCGGCAAGTAAGGCGGGCGTCTTCCGGCAGCATCGATTCTCTGCACTGCTTTTGGGCTGCGCTTTCGCCCGCGCTACTGGCGAGTGTATGCTGTCACACCAGCGTCGCATCCCTGAAGCCCGCGCACACTTGGTAGCCACCGCGATGTCCAGCAGCGTGCGTACCTATGGATTCGGCAGCGTCGAAAAACTGGTCGAGGCCCTGCGTCCGTGGCAAGGAGGCCGAGCCCAGGTGCTGGGCTACTTGTCACCGCCCGGTCGCCTGGACGTGTGGCTGACCAAGCCCGAGGGAGACGACGTGTCGGGCCCTCTGGAAGGAGGGCTGTTGCTGCAATGCCTTCGCTGCGCGTCGGTGCATTTTCTGGCCGCGTGGGGTCCGTTCCGCTTTCAAGTGGAAGGCGAGGCCCGTGGCGGTAATGAACTTTCGCTCGAGATCCACGACGTCCAGGCTTTTCACGTCCGTTGCTGGGATGCCCAAGTCACTGGCGTCTTTGAATCCGTCGAGAGCCTGTCCGCCTGGCGAAGCGGTAAACGGACCAGCACCGGTCCGGCCCTGGAGTAGTATGTACTTAAGCGAGCGCCATCGGACGGCACACGGAGAGGCTATGATTTTTTCAACGGCGAGAGAGCAAACGCCAGCGGCCGCGGATCTGAGCGGCAGGGCACTGGCCGCCGGTAGTACACGGTTCGAGCATCCCTTGGGCATTCGTTCCCCTCGGCGGCGGTCGGAACGCCACAACGCGCAAGCGTCTGGGAGATCGCAAACCAGGGCCACCGGCGGCTAGCGCCGTGTCGCTCAGTTTGCGTCGCTGACGGTTGAAAAGGCTTCAGGCGGACGGCACGCGGAGTGTGCCTGCTACTTTACGCGCCTCGATCCGATGAGTTACGGCCCACCTTACTTAGGCTGGGCCAATAGCCGCTTCGATTCGCCGAGCAGGAACTTCGCGTCGCGGAAGGGCTCGGCTCCGATGTCCTGCCAGCGGACCTGGCCGCTGCCGTCGATCAGGAAGGTGCCGTGCATCGGGGCCTTTTCAAAGTCGTCGTAGGCCCGATAGCTCTGGAAGATTTGGAGCTCCGAGTCCGAAACGATCGGGAAAGGGAAACCGCCGTCGAGCTTGCAACTGTCGAGCGACTTCTTCAGGTCGGGCATGGCGTCGGTGCTGATCGCCACCAGCGAGATCCCCGCGTCGGCGTATTCCTTAGCCAGCGGCGCGAAGGCGTTGAGCTGCTCAACACAGTGCAGGCAGCCAAAGCCCAGGTAGAAGATCACCACCACGGGCTTCCCTTTGAAGTCCTTGAGGGCGATGTTGCCACCGTCGGCCGTGGACAGGCTCCAGTCGTTGGCGGGCGAAGGGCTCCAGCGGAAGGGGCCGAGCGCGTCCAGCGCCGGCCGCGCCCCGGCATCGGCGGGCGTGCTCTTGGCGATCCGCCAGTCGGCCGGCCAACCGTTCTCCAAAGCAATCGGTTCAAGTCGCGCCAAGGGCGTGGTCTTTAAGTCGGCCGACCAGGCAAGTGTGCGGAGCTTCTCGAACTCGGCCTTCGATTCCTTGTGCTTGCCGATCTTGTGCAGGATCTCGACATAGTTGGCCAGCGGAAGAACTTGCCCCTTGCTGTTGGCGGCGCTCTTGGCGGTCTGCTCGGCCTTGGTCGCATCCCCGGCCCGGAACTGCGCCTGCGAGAGAGGCTCGCGTTTCAGATCGCCCGCCTTGTCGAACTCGGCCAAGGCTCCTTTGAAATCGCCGGCCAGGGTCAGTTGCTGACCCTTCAAGTGGGCCAACGCCCGCTCGACGATCTTGACCTTCAGATCGTATTCCCTGCGGACGTTGTCGCGGACTTTGGTGACCTTCTCATCCAGCTTCTTATCCTCGGCCGATTTCTTCCCGTCCGCGGCATTTTCGGCGGACTTTTTGGCCTCGGCCCCCTGCTTCTCTTCGTCGGTCTGGGGGGCCGGTTCGGTCTTGGTCTCCGGTTGAGCCTGCTCCGGCTTGGCTTCTTCAGCCTTCTTCTCTTCTGGTTTCTTCTCGGCTTCCGGCTTCTTGTCGCCGGACTTCGGTTTCCCTTCGTTGCGGGCTTTCTCGGCCGCGTCGTTGCCAGCCTTGTCCTGCTGCCCCTTCATGTCAGCCAGGATCTTCTCCAAGTCGGCCTGCGTCTTCCTGGCCTCTTCGGTCTTGCCCTTGGCGAGTTGGGCCACGCCGAGCCAGCGGAGCCGTTTCACGCGATCCTCGTGGTCGTTGTCCACTTCCAGATAGACCGTGTCGGCCAGGGCCAGGTACTCGTCCCACATCTCGTACTGCGAAAGGACGTCGAAAATCCGCACTCGGCCGTAGCCGGCGCCACTGCCGCGGTTGGTGGCCACGTTGTGCTTGGGATGCCGGGGGAGCTCGATCATGTTCTTGGCCAGCGACAAGGCGTCGTGCGCACGGCCGACGAACAGCAGGTCGCGGATGCACCACTCGTTGTTGTGGGCGTAGTTGTGAATCTGATAGGGCATCACCCGGTCGCGCATCATGTGGGCGTGATCGACGCGGGCCGAAGCTTCCTGCTGCCAGGCGGCGTCGTCGTAGCGCTCGAGCTTGGAAAAGATGTGCCCCGACATGTGCCACTGATGGGCGATGCTGGGGGACGCCTGCCCGTTCACGGCGGCCGAGGTCAACGCCCGCTCGGCTTTTTCGTTGTCCCACAAATGGATGCGGTAATGGTGGCAGGGATGCATCGGTTCGCTGCGAAAGACCAGTTCCAGAATCGAATCGATCGCCTGATGGCTCTGAATGTTGCCATGCTGATAGAGTGTCAGCGCCAGGAGTGCCTGAGCCTCGAGATCCTTGGGATCCTCGTAGATCAGTTTTTCGAGCGACTTGACGTAGGCCTTCTTGCGGGCCTTGTCGTCCTTGGCCCCTTCGTAGTAGGCGTTCAGCGCGTCAATCCACTGCACTTCTCGCGGGCTGGCGTGCTTTTTTCGCTTCACGGCCTCGGCGATGAACTTCTTGGCCCGACCTTCGTCGGTGTTCGACATGGCCATACCCCAGTAGGCCATGGCACAGTCGGGATCCAGGGCGGCCACCTGGCGAAACGATCGCTCGGACTCTAAGTACCAGAAGCCGTGCAACTGGCCCATCGCCTGATTGAAGAACTGTTGCGCTGCGGGCAGCTTGGTGGTGATGGGGAAGTTGACCTTGCCCGTGCCGCCCATCAGATAGGCCTTCTGGCGGGGGCCTTCGTTGAAGGCCTCGCCGTGGACGGAGTGCCCGGCCAACGGGCCGGGGACAACCTCGCCCGGCTTGGCCTCGACCTTCCCTTCGGCTTTGCGGTCGGCGGCCTTGGGATCGAGCGGGGCTTCCTTCTTCTCTTCATCCGCCCAGGCAAAGGAGAGAACTCCCAGAGACAGAGCCAATAGCAGGCCGCGGAAGAGGGAGGGCATGGAAGCCTTTCCATAGGGACGCGGAGGGAAAGCGCGATGCGGCAAGGAGCAAGCCGTCTGCATGCAGGCTAGCTGGCCATCCGCAGGGGGTCAACTAGCCGGTATTCTGGCCGGTTTGTGCCTGTGGCACCGTGAGCTATCGCACGGAGTGAGAGGGTGCGGGCGGGGGATTATTCCGGTTGCAAGGGCTGCTACGGCTTGAAATGCTTCTCGTAAATCCGATAGGTCTTGTACTTCACCGCGCCGGTAGCCTGAATCGGCCGGTTGATGGCGTCGTTGTCTTCCAAGGTCCAGCCCAACTCCGCACCGGTGAACTTCTTCATGCCGTAGTCGTTCGTCCGCACGATCAGGTTCTCAATGATGCCTCGCCGTCGGTACTTGGCCAGCACCCCCAGCGCGATCAAGCGGCAAGTCTTGGCCTTGCGGAAGTAATACAGCAGCTTGAGGAGGCCGATCGGCAGGCCGAACGTGGTGAGCCGACCGTTGACGTGCCGCAGGGCCTCGTTCACGTCCCCCAACGTCAGTGCGAAGCCAACGGCCTCGCCGGCAACTTCGGCGATCAGCACCAGGTTCGGATCAGCCAGTCGTCGCATCTCGAGGGCCATGTGGTCGAACTCAGCGTCGGTCATCTTCACAAAGCCCCAGTTTTCGATCAGGGCTTCGTTGTAAAGCTTCTTCAAGCTGGCGACCTCGCGGGCGAAGTCCTTCAGCCGGACGGGCCGGATTGTGTAGCCCCCGCGCTCTTCCATTCGCCTGGCGACTCTGGAGAACCGCTGCGCCACGTCGTCTGGATCGGTGTACCACCAGGCATAGAGATCCTTGGCCTTGGCCAGCCCCCACGACTCCAATAGCCCGGCGTAGTACGGCGGGTTGTGGTTCATCAGGATTCGCGGCGGGGTGTCGAAGCCCTCAATCAACAGCCCGCACGGGTAGTTCATCGAGTAGTCAATCGGCCCCTGGATCGAAGTCCGGCCTCGGGCAGCCAGCCAACCGGCGGCCGCGTCGAGCAAGGCCTGCGTCACGGCGGGATCATTCACGCTCTCAAAGAGCCCGAACACTCCCTGGTTCGTGCCGTGCGCGGCGTTGAAGTTCGGATCGTCGGCGACCAGGATTCGCCCGACCATTTGCCCCGCGCGTCGAGCCAGAAACTGGGTGGCGGCCCCGTGCTGATAGAAGGGATGTTTCTTGGGGTCGATAAACTCCAGACGGTCCAGCAGCAGCGGAGGAACCCACAGCGGATCGTCTTGATAGATCTGCCAAGGAAAGTGAACAAACTCCCTGCGATCGCGGGACGATCGGACTTCGCTGATTTGCACGTCGCTCATCCGCTGGTTCACCCCGTCCCTGCAGGGGGATTCGGCCCAGCAGGAGGATTCGGAGACGGACCAGGCGGCGGCCCCGAGGCCGAAGGATCGCTCCCCTGGTCGGCATCGCCCACGAAGATCACGTAGTCGCGCACGACCTGCTCGACCTTGGCCAGATGCGCCTTGTCGGCCTCAGGATCGCTGCTGGGGGTGCGGAGTTCCCGGATGAACTCCTGCTCGCGCTCAAACGGCGTGTCGCTGGCGTAGATGCGGGTCACCAACTCGCCGAGTTGGATGGTCGTCCGCAGGAAAAAGTAGAGCGGATCCTCGCCCAGGTACTGGAGCAGAACCCCTTCGGCGACTTCGACCCCGCGGCATTGCGGCTCGATCGAGGTGAGATGCGAGAGCTGCTGTCGGCTGGCCTGACTGGCCGCCTTTTCCTCGGGAGGAGTGGTATCCTTGGGCGGACGACGAAACATCAGCAACATCCGATTGGCCAGCACACAAGGGAGCACTCCAATCGATCATGGCAGTCTGCGATGGGGGTGTCAAGGAATGGCAGCGCGAGGAGCGGAGCGCCCTAGCCGGTTGAGCGCGGCCACGTTAACTTCAAAATCCACGGTCGAATTTCGACCCCCTGCTTGGGCCCTTCCGATCGAATGGCACACTCGAAAAAGAGCACCGCATGCACGAACTCGTCCCCCGCATCGCCGAAGCCGCGGCTGCAATCAGGAACCGCTGGCCCCACATGCCGGCTGCCGGCATCATCCTGGGGACCGGCTTGGGGGGACTCGCGGCCGAGATCACCGAACAAGTCACACTGAGCTACGAAGAGATCCCTCACTTTCCACGGTCCACGGCGATCAGCCACGCCGGGCGTTTGGTCTGCGGGATACTGGAGGGAAAGCCCGTGCTGGCCATGGAGGGGCGCTTTCACGCCTATGAGGGCTACTCGCAGCAGCAGATTACGTTTCCGGTCCGAGTCATGCGCGAACTGGGGGCCGGGCTGTTGATCGCCAGCAACGCCTGCGGAGGCATGAACCCGCAGTATCGGCGCGGCGACATCATGGTGATCGAAGACCACATCAATCTGATGAATGGCAACCCGCTCATCGGGGTGAACGACGATCGGCTGGGACCGCGGTTTCCCGATATGTGTCAGCCGTACGATGCCGCGCTGATCGACCGTTCGCTCGAGATCGCGCGGCAGCACAACTTTGCCGCGCATCGCGGGGTCTATGTGGCCGTGACAGGGCCGAATCTGGAGACGCGGGCCGAATACCGCTTTCTGCGGCTGATCGGGGCCGACGTGGTCGGCATGTCGACCGTGCCCGAGGTGCTGGTGGCCGTGCATGCGGGCATGCGCGTGCTGGGACTTTCCATCGTGACCGACATCTGCCTGCCCGACGCGCTGGAGCCGGTGAACATCGCCGAAATCCTGGCCACGGCGGCCGCCGCGGAGCCGCATCTCAGGGCGATCGTTCGCGGAGTGCTGGCCGGGCTATGAGCATGCCGAACGCAGCAGGCTATACGTCGTCCAGAGGATAGATCGGCCGGCGCAGCTTTCGATACGCGAAGCTGTTCAAGTGGCTCGAGCACGGCCCCGGCGTGTCGACCGTATAGCTCGCTTTCGCGATCGGGTCAAACGCCCGACGATGAGCCACGGCGGCCTTCACGCCGATCACGAATTGCTCCTCGGGCACGATCCCCTGGCTGCGGAGTTGCCCCAGATCAAAGGGCGGTGTCTTGCGCGAGGTGAGCAGGATCGTCACCCCGGCGTGCCGCACCACGGCCGAGGGGCCCATGTCGACGTGCACGCCGACCATAGAAGCCAAATGGCTATGGCGATCTTCCAGATCGAACTGCCCATTCGAGCGTGAGACAAGTTCTACCTCCAACGTGAGCGGACCCGCATCGAGCGAGCTGCCACACCCTCCCAACGGCAGGGTCGCCCGGCTCCTCAACGGCAGCGACATGAGCGCGGCAACCGCCTGCGGATCGTTCAGCACCACCACCGCGCGGTCGACGCGTTGAGCCACCAGCGCCCTCAATACGCCGGTCCCGTCGCCAGGCGCTCCTCCGCCGATATTGTCGGACGGCTCGACCAGCAGCACTGGCCCCACGGAGTGTTCCTTCAAGCGGGGCATGATCGCTTCGATCGGCGGATCGACCGCGCACCCTAGCGCGCGATGCTCGTACGCCCAGCGAGTTAGTTTCGCCAACTCCGCCTGCGCCGTGGCCGGATCGCCGGCCGTGATCGCCGAAAAACTGACCCCTGTGTCGGGCGTATCGGCATAGGCAAACCCACCCAAGACATTCACGGCCACGATCTCGGGTTGGCGGGCTTCGATGTCGCGCGCCATGGCTAGCAGCGTGCGCAAGGGATCGCTGGCCGACGCCGTGCCGGTCGGCGGCCAGACGATCGGGGGCCGCTCCCAAACGGTGGTCAGTCGGCGGGGTTCGCGCAGCAGTCGGGCCAGAACCAGGGCGGCATCGCGCGCGGCCTGGTGGGCGTCGGTGTGGGGGTTCTCTCGATACGAAATCAGACAATCCGCATGCAGGGCCATGCGTGCCGAGTAGTTCGCGTGCAGGTCGAGGACTCCACAGACTGGAATGGGGCGGCCCGCCAACAGGTTTGCCAGCCGCGCCAGGATCTCGCCTTCCACATCCGCGTGCGAACGAGAAACCATCGCGCCGTGCAGCACCAGGTAGATGCCATGCAGTGCGTCGCCGGCGGAGCGGACTCCCTCTTTCAACGCCCGCCAGAAGTGTTCCAGCACCTCGTCGCTGGCGACAGCGCTGGGGGTGGTTCGCAGATCGATGCCAGGAAGGACCTGCCACTCCTCTTCCTGGGCCACTTCCAGCACGGCTGCCAGGGGAGACCCGTCTCCGATGGCCCCCAACAGGGCGTTTCCTTCGCGGCGCTCGAACTGGGCCAGCGTGGTCTCACCCGACAGAAAGGTGTGCGTCTCGTGAAACAGTCCGGCCACAAGAACGCGCGGACTCATGGCCACACCGGGGTGCGCTTCTCAAGAAACGCCGACACCCCCAGCGCCGCTTGCCCTGCGGCAAAGCAATCGGCAAAGGCCTGAGCCTCGGCGGCCAACTGGGCGGCACGGTCGATGCTCGCATGCGCGTTCAGAAGCTGCTTGGCCCGCGACAGAGCCAACGGTCCGCGCGTGGTATGTTCCGACAGCCAGCCATAGACGCAGTCGGCCAGTTCCATGTCGGGGACCACACGGTGGACCAATCCGATGCCATGAGCCTCATTTGCGGGATAGAGCTTGCCGCTCAACACCACCTGCTTGGCCCGGGCGAGTCCCAGATCGCGCACAGCGCGGACCGATCCGCCCCAGCCGGGCACGGCTCCCAGCGTCGTCTCGGGCAGGCCGATCCGCGAAGACTCGCAGGCGATTCGCAGGTCGCAGGCAAGGATCATCTCGCAACCGCCGCCGGCACAGGCACCCTGAATGGCGGCCAGCGTCGGAATCGTCAGGTCCTCGATGCGGTTCATCAGGGCCTGGCCGGCCTGCGAATAAGCCAACGCTGCGGGGCCATCCAACTCCGCGAGCTCTTTGAGGTCAGCGCCGGCCAGAAACACTTTGCCAACGGCCTGCAGCACCAGGAATCGCAGCGACCCGTCGGCCGCGACCTGATCGAGTGCCCGCCCGAGCGACTCGCGGCAGCTTGCATCCAGCTTGTTGACTCCGTCGGAGTTCGAGAACGTGATGCGGGCGGCTCGATTGGAAATGGAAAGTTCGGCGATGGTCGGCATGCGAGGAACTCGAATGAGAGAGAGTGGAAGCGAGTTCGGGAAGCATACCGCGCGAGGCAGGTGGTGGGGACAGGCAGCCGCCCGAAGCCATAGGATTCACCAGGGTCGCGGCACCGAGGGGCCTGTCAGCTTTTCGCAGCGATTCAAGCGCACTACAATGAAAGATGATTTCATGCGGATGCGAACTGCGCATCCCTGTCCCCGGCTTATCGCGCGGGCCTATCGCATTTTCGGCAGGAGCAACTTCCGTGATCAAGGATCTGTTGGCCCGCGATGTTCCAGTCACCTGCACGGCCTGCGGCTGGAGCTTCACGGTGGAACGGACGGCGGCCGGGATGGCGTGCAATTGCCCCGAATGCGGCGAGTTGCTCGATGTTCCCTTGAGCACCGTGGCGGGCGTCTGGAAGCGGACTCTGCTGGGGCTGGGAGTTCTGATTGTCAGCGGCGTGGTGTGGACGTTGTTCTTCGCTGCGCCCGCTCCCCCTGACGCGCCGGGTCCCGAATCCAAGAAGCCGCTGGCGAAAAAGTTCGAGCTGCCCGAATTACCCAAAGTCGACGACGAGATCCCCTTCGTCAGCCAGGACAAGACGCTTCCTGGCAAGTTGCCCCAGGTAGTCGATCTGACTCCTCCCGGGGATCCGTTTGTTGCTCCGCCGGAAGAGCCATTGGTGAACCGGGCCACCAAGCTATCGCCGGATGAGAAGACCGAGGATCCCACGCCCGCTCCCACCACCAATCCGGCCCCCTCCAACTCGAGCCTGGCGCTGGACGATGCGGTCGCGGCATTTCGTCGGAATGACCTGGCCAAAACGCAGGAGATCTTGAAGGAAGCACGCATCCGCTTTCCCGACTTGCCCCCGCTCACATTCATGCTGGCCGAGCTCTATCTGACCCACAGCAATATTCCTGCCGGGCGAGCCGAGCTGGAAAAGGTCGCCGTCGAAGACCCTGAGTATCCCGGCACCTATCTGATGTTTGCGAATCTGGCCCTCAGCGAAGGGCGGCTCACCGATGCCAAGCTGCTGCTCGAGCGTGCTCAGTCGTTGGAAAAGGAAGTGAAGGATCCGGACCGCCTGAGGACTTTGCAGACCAATATCCGCTCCGGAATGGTGACGCTGTACGAAGCCCGCAAGGATTGGCCGGCGGTCATCGAGTCGGCCAACGAATGGCTGAAGATGGATCCCAAGAGCGGCCGCGCGCGTCAGCGCCTGGCCCGGGCCTTGCTTGCCAAGGGACAGACCAAGGAAGCGGCCCGAGAGCTGGAGTTGGCCCGCAACGAGGATAAAAAGCTGGCCACGGCCGACATTGCGATGGCCACGTTCTACAGTGAGTTCGGCGACATGAAGAGTGCCGAAGAGAGTCTGCTGCGCGCCGCCAAGGCGCAACCCAAGGATCCCCTGGTGCAGCAGGCCGTGGCCAACTGGCTGCTGACCCAGGATCGGCCGCAGGATGCGCTCCCCTTCATCACGGAATCGCTCAAACTCGACCCAACTTCGACGGATGCACGTTTTGCAGCCGGCCTGATTGCGCGGCAGATGCGCGACTACAAGACCGCTGAGAGCTCCTTCGAGTCGGTTCTTCGTGATGCTCCTGCCAACTTTGCGGCCAGCAACCAGATGGCTTTGGTCCTGGCCGAGCAGGAGGACGAGGCCAAACATCGCCGAGCCGTAGAAATTGCCGAGGTGAACGCACGGCAGTACCCTCGCAATGGAGAGGCCGTCGCCACTTTGGGCTGGGCTTACTATCGTGCGGGGAAGCTGGAGCAGGCCGAGAAATCGCTGCAAGCGGCCATGAGCAACGGCCGAGCCACGTCGGACATGGCCTATTTCATGGCGCACGTCATGGCCGATCGAGGCCGCATCGACGATGCTGCTAAACTGCTGCAAGGGGCGCTCAGGGCGCCTGGTACGTTTGCTTTCCGCAAGGAAGCTCAGGCCTGGCTTGACCGGATTACTTCCAAGCCCAAGAAGTAACGGCCCTTGGTCGCAGGCTCCGCCGGGGACCATAGTAATCGGCAAGCGTGCGGCGCTCCCCAGACGCGGTGTGCCGCCCCCGATGGACCATGCCTCGCAAACTCCTATAATGCCTCGGTCCCGGGCGGGCAGATCCGCGCCCCCTCTCCTTTTCCCTCTCGAACGAGGAACGTTTCGTGCCTGAAAAAGTCGTGATCATCGGCAGTGGGCCCGCCGGTTGGGCGGCCGCCATCTACACCGCTCGAGCCAGCCTCAATCCGCTGGTCTATGAAGGGGCGATGACCGAAGAGAACCGGCTGGCCGGCACGCTCCCCCTGGGCCAACTGGCCCTGACGACCGAAGTCGAGAACTACCCCGGTTTCCCCTCGGGCGATCTGACTCAGTACTACGATACCTCGCTGGCCAAGGACCGCCGGGTCGTCATGGCCCCGCATCACAAGGCCGGTGTCAGCGGACCGGAACTGATGGAGCTGATGCGCCGCCAGGCCGAGAACTTCGGCACGCGGATCATCACCGACGATATCGTGGACGTCGACTTCTCGAAACATCCCTTCAAACTCAAGACGCTGGAAGGACAAGAGATTGAAGCCTTGTCGGTGATCATCGCCACCGGCGCCCGCGCGAACTACCTGGGGCTGGATTCCGAGAACCGCTTCAAGAACCGCGGCGTCAGCGCCTGTGCGGTCTGCGACGGCGCGCTGCCTCGCTTTCGCAACAAGCCGCTGATCGTGGTCGGCGGCGGCGACTCGGCCGTGGAAGAGAGCACTTATCTCACCAAGTTCGCCAGTCAGGTGCACATGGTCCACCGCCGCGACAGCTTGCGGGCCTCGAAGATTATGGCCCAGCGGGCTCACGCCAACCACAAGATCAAATTCGAGTGGAACAGCCAGCTCGACGAAGTGCTGGGAACCGACGCGCAGGGCGTGACCGGTGTGCGTCTGAAGAGCACTGTCGATGGCAGCACGCGCGATATCGAAGCGGGCGGCCTGTTCCTGGCGATCGGACACACCCCGAATACCGCCTTCTTGAAGGGTCAGCTCAAGCTGAACGAGAAGGGCTACATCCAGTGGACCACTCCGCAGCGCACGTATACCAGCGTCGAAGGGGTCTTTTCGGCCGGCGATGTCTCCGACGACTACTATCGCCAAGCCATCACGGCCGCCGGCAGCGGCTGCCACGCGGCGCTGGATGCCGAACGCTGGCTGGCCTCGAAGGGGTATGAGTAGAGGAAGTGGCGAGTGGCGAGTGGCGAGTGGCGAGTGAACCGCGGCGACACACTGGGCCATGGCGGCAGCAGCTTATTTTTTTCTAACCACTAACCACTAACCACTTCCTCCCCCCATGCCCGTCACTCCGGCCCTCGACTTCCTGAAATCCCCCCCGGCCGACGTGCCTGGCGTGGTGGTGCTGTTTGGGGACGAGGCGTTCTTGCGCCGGCATGCGTCGATCGCGCTGGCGAAGGTCGTCTTGGGAGATGAGGAAGATCCGTACGGGCGAACGAACTACGACGGCAAGAACGCCCGGCTGCCGGCGATTCTGGAGGATCTGGCCACGCGTTCGATGTTCGGCGGCACACGCCGGCTGGTCATGGTGAGCGACGCCGACGAACTGGTGGCCGAGCATCGGGCCGACTGGGAAAGTTACGTCGCCAAGCCCAAAAAGTCGGGCGTGCTGGCGCTGTGCGTCAAGACCTGGCCGAGCAACACCAAGCTCTACAAAGCGGTGGCCGCCAGCGGGCTGGCGATTGACTGCAAGACTCCTACGGGCGCTGCCATCCCGCGCTGGCTGCGCGACTGGGCCAGCCACGCCTACAGCCGGAAGCTCTCGGCAGCGGCTGCGGAGCTGATGGTCGATCTGGTCGGGCCCGAGATGGGGATCCTCGATCAGGAGCTGGCGAAGCTGGCCGCGCTGGCGGGTGAATCGCCGATTGATGAGAAGCTGGTCGAGGAAGCGGTCGGCGGCTGGCGAACCAAGACCACTTGGGACATGCTCGACGCGGCCGCGGCCGGCAAGGCAGGGGAAGCATTGAAGCAGCTCGATCGGCTCCTTTCTGGCGGCGAAACGGCCGTGGGGCTTTTGGCCCAGATGTCGTGGTCGCTGCGCAAGTTCGCGGCCGTATCGCGCATGCTGCGCGAGGCCGAAGCCGAAGGCCGCTCGCTGCCGCCGCTTCGCACGGTACTGACCGCGGTGGGCATCAAGCCGTTCGTGCTCGACAAGGCCGACGCCCAGTTCCGGCAGCTCGGTCGCACGCGGGCCTCGAAACTCTATCGCTGGCTGCTCGAGACCGACATGGATCTGAAGGGGGACAGCCAGTTGCCCCCGCGAGTGATCCTGGAGCGGTTGATCGTCCGCATGGCACAGTTGCCCGCTAGTCGGACCCGTCCTGAAGCCAAGCCGGCGGTACGCTAGGAACCGTAAGGCATTTAAAAAAAGCCACTTACAGCATCTCGACGAGCCCCCCCCGGTTAGAGTCGGCAGATGAAATTGCCTTCCACCATCCAGTTAGTATAATCATATTACTTTACTGGCCTCGTCTCTCCCACCACTCGGTGTGCTATGAAGCGGATCCTCTTTGCGTTCGCCGTTTGCTCGTTGATGTCTCCCCTCGCCGCGCATGCCGACATCGTTTACAGCGCTAATGCCGACTACCTGGCCTTCGTGACGGCTCCGGGACCTGCCCCAACGATCGCGACCTTCGGCCTTGGCGGGGTTTATAGTGCCGGATATGGCAACACGATCGGAAACACGTCGGCCTTTAATGTCTTCAATACAGGCGTCCCGGGGTTCTCGTTCGTCACAACCTTCGCGGGGAACAATTTCACAGGTGGCTTCATCCGATCCAACAATGTAAGCGTGCCAGCGGTAGTGATCGGAACTGGCGGTCCGAACGGTTTCTCGGGGCTTCTGCCCGGCGAAATGCTGATTCATCCAGGTGGACTGAACCAGGCGGGCGACGGACCGACGATCGAGAACGGCGTGTTGCGATTCGTGGCCCCCACGGCAGGCGACTACCTGATCGAGGGAAGCTTTCGCTCCCTCGACAGCGGCAGCACGCTGAACCTGATCGCTTTGAACGGGGCCACGATCTTCTCGAATACCGCCGACGATTCGACCTTCAGCTTGTTCGAAAACCTGGCGGCGGGGAGCATTCTCGACTTTATCGTGAATTCCAATGGCGATATCGGCAGCGACTCGACCGGATTCTCGCTGACCATCACCGCCATTCCCGAACCGGGCACTTGGGCGATGATGGGTCTTTGCGCGGCGGGACTTTGGACTTACCGCCTGCGATCCCGAAAAGCCAAACCGGTTCACTCCGCCCGGTAGCCCACGTACTGCTGGACCTCGGGCTTTTGCATGAACCGGATCGCGATCACATCGGCCACCAGCTTGGCGAGTGTCCAAAGGATCAGAAAGCCGATCGTCATCCACATCACGGCCTGCATGGTGGTCCCCATCATTTTGGCCATTTCTGGCGGAGCATTTCCGGGAGCGTTTTCGACCGTCTTCTGCAGGAAGCGGGCGGTGATCGGATAGGTCGCCATGTTCACCGCAATCTGCACGCCCATGTTGATGACTTCGTAGCCGATGGCTGCCATCGATCCGTAACTCAAAAGTGCTACCCCGGTAGGGTTGCGGCGCATACAGAAGATGGCGCCCGTCAGAACGGCGATCGACACCAGCAAATGGATGCTCACGATCACATAGGAGAAGGGCCGCCAGTGCTCGGTCACTTGAGCGATCTCGCGCTGCATTTCCACTTCCAATTCGTGCTGCGCCTCAGGTTGGCCAGGCTTACGGGCCTCAGCCAGCGATTGCAGGGCCGGCGCGGCGATCAGGCCGATGACCCCCAGCACCGATCCCAACGTCCCCATCACGCCCAGGATCGTCATGATCACGCAGATGGCCATGAAGCCGCTGGGCTGCGATGCAGAACTGGTGCGCGGCGGGGCGGCCAGCGGCTGCCGACTAGGCGAGGTGTAGGGATTGTCGGTGCTCATCGGGTCTCCGGGTTCACGAGTAATGTTTCCCTTGTGGTGCAGGCGTCCCGCCTGCTTGAAGTGCTTGTTGCGAGTGCAGCAGGCGGGACGCCTGCACCACAAGAATTCCAGCAGGCGGGACGCCTGCACAAGGTTCTTAATCAGGGCCTTTGCAGTGCGCCCGCACATCGGGCCGTTTCAAATACAGGATTGCAATGACCAGCATCGCCACGACCATGATGCTCCAGATGCTGTAGGTGATGACGCTCATCCAGAAGGTCGCCGTGAGAATGGCTTCTTCGGCCCCGCCCGCGGCGCCGGTACGCGGCACCGCCTTAAGGGTTTCGTCAATCACCATCACAGACAGGATCAGACTGATGATTTGATATGGAATCGCCAGCGCCGATCCGACCGACAACAGGCCCAGTCCGCTAGTCGCACGTCGCAATACCAAGACGGCCCCGATCAGGATCGCCAGCGAAACGGCCAGGTGATAGACCGTTTCGATCACCGAGAACGTGAACCAGCGCGCCGCGACTTCGGCCAGTTCCGGCGGCTGAGGAGTCAGTAATCCCAGGCCGCCGAACAGCGACGAGATCAGCCCCAGGGCCCCCATGACGATCATCAAGATAGCCACGGCCGAGAACCAGGGCGGACCCGCGCTCGCCCCCGGGTTCAAGACGGGAGGGACCGCAGACCGCGTGGGTGATGAATAAGGATTGTCGTTGCTCATGGCGTAGGCCCCTGTCGTCGGCGCTGGGTTGCCGGTCCCTTTATACACCCCCCCCAAGCAGGCGAAAGTGTGGCTCGCACTTTTCGAGAACTTCCGCTCCTGCGGTTATACGGAAAGGGCTACCCGTTCTTGCCTCGATCGGGTTAAGTACATCCATGACCGCAACATCTGCGTTTCTGACCTCGACATCGCCGTTTCATCAGCGGCTGTGGGCCTATCTGCAAGAACGGTTCCCCCCGCTCAGCCACGGACTGTTGATTGTCAGCTACTATTCCTCGAATCAGTTTCTGGCGCATGTGCTCACGCGGCCGGGCGACCGATTGGAATACAACCTGGGCTCGCTGTTGGGCGCCGTAACGCTGCTCTGCCTCTTCTTCCACCTGCGGGTGTTCGACGAGCACAAGGATTTTGCCGAGGACTCGCGGCACTATCCCGACCGGGTCCTGCAGCGGGGGCTGATCACGCTGGGGCACTTGAAGGTGCTGGGCGGGATCGCGATTGCTCTGGAGTTGTTGCTGGCCAGCCTGTGGATGCCGCTGGGCAAGCCCGGCGCGCTGGTGGCGGTGCTGGCCGCGCAGGCCTACTCAGTGTTGATGCTCAAGGAGTTCTTGGTCAGCACCTGGATTCGCCGGCATTTCTTGACCTATGCCGTGTTGCACATGCTGATCATGCCGCTGTTTGCGCTGGTCGTGTTCGGCTTTGCCACCGGGCTTTATCCGTGGGAAGCCCCGGCCTGGTACTGGCTGTATGCCTTCGTCGGTTTCTTTGTGACCTTCAACTGGGAGATCTCGCGCAAGATTCGCGCGCCGGAAGATGAGTTGGAAGGGGTCGACAGCTACACCAAGATTTTTGGCACCTTCGGGGCCGCCTATGCCGTGCTTCTGGTGCGGGTGATCGATACCGGCATGGTGGCCCTGGTCGGCTGGCACCTGGGCTTGAGCCCGTGGTTCTATGCGGTGCTGGTGGGGCTGTTCTGCATCTGCCTGATCGGCTTCCTGCAGTTCCGACTCGGTCCGACTCGCAAGACGGCCAAGCGGATGGAAACCTACGCAGGGATGTACATCATCGCCTTCGACCTGGCGCTGGCCGTGGAGTTGGGGCGGAAGTATGGCGTGGGGATTGCGGCCTTTGGGGAATAGACTGCGAGGCAAGGCGCGGCAGCGCGGACGTCAGGGATCGTGCCCCATCAGTCGCCGGATGCCCGCCAACGCTTCGAGGTAAGTCTCTAGCGGCAGCCCGTCGACGGTCGCCTGGCGGAGCTTGGTCGCGCCGTCGACCGCGTCGGTCTCGCGGATCAGCGCTTCGATCAGGTCGCGCTGCCCGTCGCCATTCCATGAGTTCAGCAGGTCTCTCTTCCCGTCCAGCGTGCAGACCGCAGCCGCCAGGGCGTAGGCGCCCCAATCGCTGACGCCCGCCAGAATGGTGTGGTCGGTCGCAATTCGGCAGGCGATGCGGGCCCCGGGCGAAAACTTGACCGCTTCGCGAAGCGTCTCCCAACGGATGGAGCCCAGCCCCAGTTCGTTGCCGCCATCGCCGATGCCGATGGTCACGATCGGCCGGGGCTGCTCGCGGGCGATCTCGAAGGGTCGGTGCGTCTTGGCGGTGTAGCCAGTGATATCGAGTCCCCGCATGTTGTGGCAGGCGTTGCGGTCGGCAGCGGGGACTTCGGCCTCGAAGAGGTCGAGCGGCGCGTCGCCCGTTCCTTCGCGGGGTTGCGCTGCCAGGGACTCCGGGGTGTGGCTCGGCCCCACACGCTCGGTGGAGATGAGGTGCGAGAGCTCGCGGCCGGGGCCTTCGCGGAAGAAGCGGTGCAGCCAGCCGTCGGTGATCGGGTTGTTCTCCCCGGCGTTTGAGCTGCGGCCAGCCCCGTCAGGGGGCCCGGCTTCAAACGGGAACTCGACCAGCGTCTCGCGCCCCAGTTGCCAGCGGTCGACGCCGCACTCCAAAAGAGGAAGCCCGAAAGAGTCGCTGATCAGCAGCACGCGTCGACCGAGGGCCGCCAATGCCCGGGCCAGATAGAGAGCGCCGGGGGGGCCGTCGGTCTCGCCAGCCGGTTTCGCGGCATCGACCACGCAAAAGCCGGTAACGATGGCGATCGTACCGGCCGGGCCACTCTCTCCCGCAAGTGAGTGGGCGGCTCGCTCCAAATTCCCCGCACAAAGGGGGCCATGCTCGGCCTGCCAGGTCCCCAGCCCTCGCCGGGCAGGATCGCGCCCCAAGACGGCTTCGAGCGCACACCAAGGGAGAGGAGGAGAGGGGTTCAATTTTCTTGACGGCCCTGAAGTCTTCACGAGGAGCGGTGTTGGCTTGCTGCGTAAGGATAGACAGAGACCAAGGGATGTGCAGAATGTTCGCGCGTCATCTTATCTTGATTCCCCAACCCGCCAATTGACAATCGTGTTCCCAACGATACAAATGGACGGGGGAAGATTGTGATATTATTCACAAAGTCTATTGGGTAGCGCAAGTCCTTGGTGCGGTGGCTACGGACGACTGCAATTTCTTGCAACGTTCGCCCCCACAAGGGACTCAATCGATCCTCCGACAAGGCCAACGCCCACATGGCAGAAGAAAAAAAGAAGCTCTCCGTCGCCGAAATGATGGCTGCGGCACGCGCCCAAAAGGCTGCTGCGGCCGGAGAAGCCCCTGCGGAAGCTGCCCCCCCTGCACCCGCTACGACTCCTGCGGCTGAAAAGCCTGCACCGGCCAAGCCCGCGGCTGGAGGCAAGTTGAGCGTGGCCGAGATGATGGCTGCCGCGCGGGCTCAAAAGGCCGCTGCGGCTGCCGGCGAAGCGCCCGTCGAGGCCCCCAAGGCAGAAGAGCCCAAGCCCGCTCCCAAACCGGTTGAGAAGGCCAAGCCTGCTCCCAAGGAAAAAGAGCCGGCCATTGCCACCGCCGAGATGGACACCGACAGCATCCTGGCGGGCGGTCATAAGAAGGACAAGCCGGGACCGATGAGCAAGGCCGAAGCGGCCGCCAAGGACCCGGGCGGAGTGGCCACCAAGGCGGCCAAGCCCAAGCCGATCGTCCCGCCGATGCCCGTCAAGCCGGCCTATGCTCAGCCGAAGCCTGCCAAGGCCGGAGTTGAAGAGCGTCGCGGTTTCATGGTCGCAGCGGGCGTCATCTTCAGCGCGATGCTGGGCAATGCGATGGGCGTCGCTTTCACGGCCATGTCGGTCACCTTCGGGTTGTGGAGCCTGGCCCTGGCCCGCTTCATGTTCCCCAATGTGCTGCGAGAACCGCCCAGCAAGTTCAAGGTCGGCTTCATCAGCGACTTCCCCTTCGGCAAGGTCGAAGAGAAGTACAAGGCGCAATACGGCGTGTGGGTCGTGAACTACGACTACAACGGCCAGCGCGAAGTCTATGCATTGAGCACGGTCTGCACCCACCTGGGTTGCACGCCCAACTGGCTCGAGAGCGAACAGAAGTTCAAGTGCCCCTGCCACGGCAGCGGCTTCTATAAAGACGGCATCAACTTCGAAGGTCCCGCTCCGCGCCCCTTGGAGCGGTACGCCATCAAGATTGCCGACGACGGCCAGTTGGAAGTCGACAAGAGCCGCAAGTTCCAGGAAGAGATGGGGCAGTGGGACGATCCCAACTGCTTTGTGATTACTTAGTGCTCTCGAGTGCTTTGCCGGCAGCTCGCGTGGGTGTGCTGCCTGGCTCGCTGTTTTGCCCTCCGCATGGCCTTCACCGGCCCGCCCGCTTTGAATCGGCCTCGCACCGTAGGATTGAAAGAACTCAACGATGAGTCTTGGCGACACAATTCGCGAATCGCAGGTGTGGAAGAGTGTTTTCCGCCACCCGGCGCCGACTGACCGGCGCAACCGCGTGGTGGTGATGCTGACGAACTTCTTCCTGCATCTACACCCGGTTTCGATCAAAAAGCAGGGCATCGCCCTGAGCTACACCTGGTGCATGGGAGGAATCACTTTCTTCCTGTTCCTGGTTGAGACCGTGACCGGCGTACTGTTGATGTTCTATTACCGGCCGACGCTGGAGTGGGCCTATAACGACATCCTGGCGCTGCGGGACACGGTGAGCCTGGGGGTGCTTCGCGAGATGCACCGCTGGGGCGCCCACGCGATGGTGATCACGGTCTGGCTCCACATGTATCGCGTGTTCTTGACCGGCAGTTACAAACCACCTCGCGAATTCAACTGGGTGGTCGGTGTCATCTTGCTCCTGCTCACGTTGCTGCTCTCCTTCACGGGCTATCTGCTGCCGTGGGATCAGTTGGCAATCTGGGCCATCACGGTCGGTTCCAATATGGCTCGTGCCACGCCGATTCTGGGACACGAAGGCCCCGGTGCGCAGTTGCTGGTGGTCGACGGTATCGGAATGATTACGAACGCTTCCGACGCTCGGTTCGGATTGCTGGGCGCCCGTTTCGTGGGCGAAGAGACGTTGAACCGCTTCTATATTCTGCATTGCATCGCCATTCCGCTGGGCGTGTCGCTTCTGCTGGCGATCCACTTCTGGCGTGTCCGTAAAGACGGCGGCATCAGTGCCCCCATGTAGTCGAGCGGTGTTAGCGACGCGAGTGACTTTTCCGAACACAGTGATGCCGAAATCATGAACACAGCGATCGGCTTGGGCTTTTACTACCTGCTGTTGAGCCTGATGAATGGCGTCGCGGCCCTGTATCTGTGGCTGAAGCTCGACCGCGTTAAGGACGCGATCGTCTGGCTGGCGGTTTCGGGCGTGTTCCTGATTCTGTCGCCGATGGCCATGAGCGGCAGCCCGCCGGGCTTGCCCGACTGGTTCACCAACGTGGTCAACTGGTTGTCGAATCCGATTTCGTACTCGCTTGGCACCACGTTGATTCTGGTGGTGCTGTATGTGTGGCGTCGGTTCTTCGTGAAGCCGCCGGTCGCTTGGGCAGTGCTGAACCTGTCATTGGTGTTGATGGGGCTCTCGATCACCAACCCCGAATTTCAGAAGATCGTCGGCAAGCCGGACAATGTGCCGATCGTGGCGATGGTCTTCTTGCTGGGCTACTTCACCTGGCTGGCCACTTACAAGGCGGTGCAGAACGACGACCGCCTGCGCGAAGGCAAGGGCCCGCTCGAGGCCGAGGACAGCGAGAAAGTGCTGGTCTGGCCCGACTTGGTCTACACCGAACTGATCTGCATGGTCGCACTGACGGTGGTGCTGACGGTCTGGTCGGTCGGTCTGGCGGCTCCGCTCGAAGAGCCCTCCAGTACGGTCAAGACGCCGAACCCTTCGAAGGCGCCTTGGTACTTCCTGGGTCTGCAGGAAATGTTGGTCTATTACGATCCCTGGATGGCCGGCGTGGTGCTGCCCAGCCTGGTGGTGTTCGGACTAATGGCCATTCCCTTCATGGACTACAACAAGAAGGGGAACGGCTACTACACCATCGAGGAGCGGCAGTTCAGCTATCTGATCTTCCAATTCGGCTTCCTGGAAATGTGGGTCACGCTCATCATTCTGGGAACATTTTTAAGAGGTCCCAACTGGAACTTCTTTGGCCCCTACGAACCGTGGGACTCTCATAAAGTAGAAGCTCTGGCCAACAAGAATATCTCCGAGATGTTCTGGCTGGGGCTGAACAAGGGCTATGTACTCAGCGAGGCCAAGGGGCTGACCGGCATTCCACTCTTGCTGGCGATTGCCAAACGCGAGATGCCCGGAATCCTGCTGGTGCTGGGTTACTTCATCGCCTTGCCGCCGCTCATGGCCACCACGCTCTTCCGCAAGATGTTCCTCAAGATGGGCTTCCTGCGGTTCATGATGATGGCGAACCTGCTGCTCTTCATGGCTTCGCTTCCCATCAAGATGGTTTGCCGCTGGGTGGCGAACATTAAGTACTTCATTGCGATCCCTGAATTTTTCCTGAACTTCTGAGGCCCGATCTCCAGGTCACCGGCAGAGTGCCCGTGACCGAGTCGACAAGCCGCAATCGTGTGGTCTCCTGACCGCCCGCCAAACCTGACCCTCGGGAAGAAACGACTGTCATGCCCGCTACAGAAAATACCTGGCGCAACATGCCCCTCATGCACCTCGTTTTCGGGGTGACGAGCATCGGCATGCTGGTATCGACGGTATGGTTGCTGTCCGCAGATTACCGCCGCGAATGGAAAGTCATTCAGGGCGATGCTCGCCGTATCGAGCGGACGGTGCTCGATTGGCGGACCCAAGAGGTCGACACGCATGAATACGCCCAGGAACTGGCCAAGCTGACCGCAAAGCTCAACGAGACGCGGGCTCAGGCGCCGTCCAAGGAACTGGTTCAGGTCTTCTCGGATGCCGTCGTGGTGCATGCACTTTTCGCCTACGATCCGGGCGACGCCTCGCCGTTCGGCACCGGCACTCCGCCAGATGGCAAGCTGTATGCCAACGAGTTGCCCGAATCACTGGTTTCCAGCCTGACGGCGCTCGACACCAACGCCGACGGCGCGATCGACGTCGACGAAGTCCACGGCAAGCTGGCCACGCCCGCCGATAAGCAGTCCCCCGAGCTGGCTTCGGCCATTAAGGCGCTCCGCGAGTGGGGCGACAATACCGACAACGTGCCCCCGGTCGACGGAGTCTCGCTGAAGCAGATGCGCGACGATGCCGATGCAGCGGCCAAGCTACAGGCCGAGAGCAAACCGGCCGAGACGATCGCCGAGCGGACCAAGCTGCGCAGCCAGATATTGACGGCGATGAACGCCTACTCGGTTCAGCCCCGCGATCAGGACGACATCTTCTCGCGCGAGTTGAAGGTCATGCGCGGTATCCGCGATGCCGACTACAGCACGTACCAGCTCTCGATCACCAACGGCAAGTCGCCGGCCGAACAGAAGACTTTGCTCGAGAAGGTCGTGGTCGATGATCGCCTGGTCGAACGTCTGGCAATCTTGAAGCAGGCCTCTCTGACCTATCGCGGCCGGCTCGAACGGGTGCAGAACGGCATTAAGTCGGATGAAGGGGAAGCTAAGAAGTCGCTCAACTTCGCTGAGGCCAAGCTTGACGAAATCGAGACGGCCCGCGATCGCCGTAAATGGAATCCGCTGGAACTGCCGATTCTCGAGGCCTTCAACTCGCCCGTAAAGATCGAGCAGAACTGGCTGCCGGATCTGAAGCTGAACTACAACCTGGCCTACGTGGCCCGATTCGACCGCTGCATCACCTGCCACCGAGGCATCGACAAGACGCTGCCGGGCTCCCCCTCGGAGCCGGCCTTCATGACGCTCGATCAGGCACATCCGATCGTCATCGAACTGCCAACGCCGAAGCAGGCACCGATCCCGGCCAAGAGCGACACCCAGCCGTACAGCCCGAATCTCACGACGCTGACGGAGCAAGACCTGTTGCTGCGTCGCGCGTACGGCATGGACCTGGCCTTGAACGGCCTGTGGCAGAATCAGGTCGCGATCGACGTAGTGTGGGACGTGGCCAGCGCCGAGCGCAATGGATTCCCCCCGACTGCTGTCAAAGCGGGGCTGATGGCCGGCGACGTGATCCATAAGGTCGGCGATACCGAGATCACCTCGCGCGACATGGGCATGCGCTACCTGCTCGAATCGGTCGTGTGGGGCAAGCCGCTCAAGCTGACCATTCATCGTGGTCTGCCGCATCCGTACAGCACCCACCCGCGCCTGGATCTTTACCTGGGCTCGTTCAGCCCGCACAAGATCATGGACTTTGGCTGCACGGTCTGCCACCAAGGTCAAGGCAGTGCCACGGCCTTCAAGTGGGCCTCGCATACGCCCAACACCGAAGGTCAACAGGCCGCCTGGCAGAAGAAGTACGGTTGGTTTTCGAGCCACGACTGGCCGTTCCTGATGTACCCCAAGCGGTTCGTCGAGAGCAGTTGCTTGAAGTGCCACCACGAAGTGACCGAACTGGAACCGAGTGAAAAGTTCCCCGAGCCGCCTGCCCCCAAGGTCGTGGAAGGCTATAACCTGATCCGTCAATATGGCTGCTTCGGCTGCCATGAGGTCAACGGCTTCGATGGCCCGAACATGCGCGTCGGTCCCGACCTGCGGTCCGAGCCGACTTACTTTGCCGCGGCCCAGCAAGTGCTGGCCGATCCGTTCCTGTTGAAGGGGCCGGGCAAGGACAACGCCGCCGCATTGGCTCAGCGCGACGAAGCCTTGGCTTTGGCCAAGGAAGTGGTCGCCTATCCCGAGCGGACCGAGGTCCGCAAGAAGCTGGCCGAGTTGATCCGCAAGGACGCCGCCCCCAAGCCCGCCGATCCCAAGAAGGAAGAGGGCAAGACCGAGAAGGCCGAGCCGCACTTCAGCCCCGCGTCGCTTGGCATGGCCACGGTGTTGGCCGCCGACAACGAGATTCCGGGCAAGTACCGCAAGGTGGGCCCCAGCCTGCGTTACGTGGCGACCAAGCTGGATGACGCCTTCCTGTACGACTGGCTGAAGAACCCGACCCACTTCCGTCCCACGACCAAGATGCCGCGATTCTTCGGGCTGCATGACCATCTGTCGGGCCCCGATGCGATCACGCCTGCCTCGATCCGCGACTACAAGCTGATCATCGACCTGCTGACCAACAGCCAGCCGAACAGCCCCGCCGGCCGGATTGCCGATCGGCTGCCCGCTTCGGTGAAGAAGATCCTGCCGTTGGCCGGACGTGACCCCGGTGAAGCGGCCGATGCGACCTCGCGCGAGCGGGTTCGTCTGGCTCGCAAGGCGCTGGCCGATGGCCTGGGTGCGCTGGTGCATGATGCCGACTTGTTCGATGCCGAGGCCTTCGCCTCGCTCGATTTCAAGACCACGCTTCCGGCGCTGGTCAGCAAGGATCCTGCGGCCGCCAAGGACGCTCCCGCGCCGAAGCCCGAAGTCAACGACGTGGCCTACTTCCTCCGTCGTACCGACGGCAAAACCTCGCTCAAGCGCAGCCTGGGCGACTTCAGCCACCACGAGTTGGAGTGGCTCAACCGACTGCTGATCGAGGCCACGTTCCCCGATCAGATTGTGCCGACCTCGCGCGTCGTCGCTACAGAAACGCAAGTCGACCGTGCGTACCGCTACGAGCCGATCGAGGCCCTGGCGGTCTCGAAGTACCTGCTCGGCGCCAGCCAGCCGTTTGAGTACGCGGCCAGCCCGGCGCCGGAAGGTTCGGTCGAGCGAGGCAAGCTGCTGTTCCAGACCCGCGGCTGCCTGGCGTGTCACACGCACGACGATCCCAGCATTCCGCGCAGCCAGGCCCATCAGGGTCCTGACCTGTCTCGTTTGGGTGGCAAGTTCCGCGGCGAGAAGAAGCGTGACTGGCTCTATAGCTGGGTCAAGGAGCCGAATCGCTACCACGCCCGCACGGTCATGCCGAACCTGTTCCTGGATGAGATCGAAACCAAGGGCGCCGACGGCAAGCCGGTGTTGAAGGACGGCAAGACGGTCACCACCGATCCGGCTGCCGACATCACCGAGTATCTGCTCTCGTTCCAGGATTGGAAGCCGTACCAGACTCCCAAGCTCGAGGACAAGGATCCCGCCGATCAACTGGCTCTCGACAACCTGGTGATGGTCTACCTCGAGAAGGCGTTCACCACGCGGCAAGCCACCCGTTACGTCGAACAGGGCATTCCGGCCGACCAGGCAACCCTGTTGAAGGGTGACGAAGCGGTGTTGATTGCCCCGATTACTACCGACAAGAAGCTGGACTATATCGGCCGCAAGACGATCAGCCGCCTGGGCTGTGCGGGCTGCCACGATGTCCCCGGCTTTGAAGACGCCAAGCCGATCGGCACGGGTCTGAATGCGTGGGGCCGCAAGGAAACGTCGCAGTTGGCCTTCGAGCAGATCGCCACCTACCTGGGCATCTCGCACGGCGGTCATGGCGGCGGCCACGCAGTGGATCACGAAGCCGAAGCCAAGCACGACATGCATGGCGAGAAGCCGGTCGTGGGACACGATGGCAAGCCCGTCGCGTCGGAAGATCCCGAGAGCGTCGCGTTCTATCGCGAGTCGCTCGGCCATCATCATCGTCAGGGCTTCATCTGGCAGAAGATCAAGGAGCCCCGCAGTTACGACTATAAGATGACCGGTCAGAAGCGCTACGACGACCGCCTTCGGATGCCGCAGTTCTCGTTCTCGCCGGCTCAGCGCGAAGCGATCATTACCTTTGTGTTGGGCCTGGTGGCTGAACCTGCTGAAGCCAAAGCCACCCGCTATGTCTATGCTCCACCGCCGCGTGCCAAGGCCATTCAGGAAGGCAAGCGGATCATCGAGAAGTACAACTGCAGTGGTTGTCATACGTTGGAAATGGATCGCTTCGACATCGCCTATGATCCGGTGAAGTTCGCCGAAAGCCATGGAGTCGCCAAGATCTCGGCGGGCGAGGACTTCCCGATTCTGCACCCGTACTTCACTCAGGAAGTGCTGTCGCAATCGGTCAAGCAGGATCGCCAGGGTCTGGCGCATGCTCAGATTACCGGCGTGAAACAACCCGAAGAGCAAGAAGACGACGACGGCGCCTATTTCTATTACGAACTATGGAAGCCGGCGGCGATCGGCGGGCAGGCCTTCCGGGCTACCCAGCAGATTCCGCTGCGGAACTCGCAGGTAGTGAAGCATTGGCCGGCCATCGGTGGCGAGTTCACCCGGCTGATTCAGCCTGTGGCACTGGCCGACGAAAAGAAGAACAATCCGAACGTGAAGCCGAACGACGCACTGGCCTGGCTGCCGCCTCCGTTGATGAACGAAGGCCGCAAGGTGCAGACCGACTGGCTGTATCGCTTCCTCTTGAACCCGTACCCCATCCGCCCTGCCACCATTCTGCGGATGCCCAAGTTCAACATGTCTCACGATGAGTCGCGCAAGCTGGTGAACTTCTTCGCGGCCTCGGACAATACCGAGTTCCCGTACGAGTCGGTGCCGCAGCGAGAGCTCAGCTACCGCGAGGCCCACCTGACAAAGAACCCGCAGTACTTCTCGAACGCCTTTAAAATCGTGGCTGATGCCAACGTCTGCACCAAATGCCACCGCGTGGGAGACTACATCCCCACGGGCGATCCCAAGGCGCAGGCTCCGGATCTGCTGCAGGTGAACACGCGGATGCGGCCCGAGTTCCTGACCGAATGGCTGGCCCGTCCCAAGGAGCTGTTGCCGTACACCGGCATGCCCGTGAACTTCCCGCTCGACAAACCGGCGCACCAGGAGAAGTTCCCTGGTACGCAGATGGAGCAATTGACGGGAGTTCGCGATCTGCTGTTGAACTTCGACCGCTACCTGGGGAGCGAAGCGAAGATCAAGGACCAGATCAAGCTGCCCGCGCCGATGCCGGCAGCAGGCGAGAAACCGGCCGAAAAGGCCGCGGAGAAGTCCGACGCCAAGTAGTTGTTGACAGTTAAAGAGGTTCGACGACCCAAACTGCGGATGGCCGGAGCGGCCTTTCGCTCCTACGATAGAGCATACGTGGTGGGAATTTCGGTACGCAACATTCCTTGCCCAGTTGCCGGATCACCTCGGCGACAAGGCAAGTGAAGAAGGAGACAAGTCATGTTGAAGAATCTGACGTTGCTGATGTTGGCGATCCTGACGGTTGTATGCACATCCTCTCGCGCTCAGGAGTGGGGCACGCTGAAGGGGCAGTTCGTGTTCGACGGCACCCCTCCCGAGAAGAAGCCCGTGCAAGCCCCCGGAGTTACGCTGAAGGAGCCGATTTTTGACGAGACCGTCTCGGTCGATCCCAAGACCAAGGGCGTTGGCAACATCGTGATCTATGTCCGATCGAAGGATGTCAAAGTTCATCCCGACTATGCCAAAACCGAGGGTGACACGGTTGTCTACGACAACACCAACTTTCGCTTCAACCCGCGCGTACTGGCGATGCGTAACTCGCAGACGCTCGAACTGGTGAACTCAGACGCGGTGTCGCATAACAGCAACTTCCAGCCGATCGGCGACGAGGGAATCAATCCCCTGATCCCCGCCGGCGGCAAGGTGCAGTACAAGGCCAACCGCGAGCAGACCATTCCACAGCCCGTCGGTTGCAACATCCACCCCTGGATGCGCGGTTACATTCTGGTCCGCAAGAGCCCGTACAACGCCGTAACTGGCGCCGACGGGACCTTCGAGTTGAAGAACCTGCCAACCGGCGAGTTGGAGTTCCAGGTCTGGCACGAGAAGCCGGGGTTCCTGGTGGCCAAGCCCGAGTGGGAGCGGGGCCGCTTCAAGATGAACATCAAGGCCGGCGACAACACGCTGACCGCGGATGGTTCGCCGGTCAAGCTCGACCCCAAACTGTTCGCCGACAAGTAAAGATTCCAAGTGGATGAGTGCGGTCAACGTGACCGCACTCGTCTGATGCTGGCTCGTGTGGCTCGGCTTTTATTCGGAGAGATCAGATGCAGCGGAATCGAATCGGCCTATGGGCCTGGGCAATTTGTCTAATTGCGATGAGCAGCACGTTGGCCGGCTGTTCGAAGACCAGCCATGCCGACCCTGCTCCCTCGGGCAAGGGCGTCGCTCTGCGAGCCGAGAAGAGCGAAGCCGTCGCTGGCGCTTCGACCGAAGCCGTCGGGACGGGCTGGGGCACCGTGAAGGGAACGTTCACCTTCAATGGAACCGCGCCGACCTTGAAGCCACTCTCCACCGGCGGTAAAGACGGCGAAGTCTGCGATGCGCACGCGATCCCCGACGAGCGATTGCTGGTCGATTCGGCCACCAAGGGACTCAAGAATGTGGTGGTGTACGCAGTAAAGGTGAAGCGGATTCATCCGGATCTGGAAGCGGCCAAGAGCAAGGAAGTTGTTTTCGATCAGAAGAACTGCTTGTTCACCGAGCATGTGCTGCCCGTCTGGATCTCGCAGACCATGATGATCAAGAACAGCGACCCGATCGGCCACAACACCAAGTTCGACGGTCCTGGCGAGCCGGGCTTTAATCAGATGTTGCAGACCAATTCTGCCGCCAAGCCGATGGCGCCGGTTCCCTTCAAGTTCAGCCGCAAGCAGGACAATCCGCTCTCGTGTACCTGCAACGTCCATCCGTGGATGCAGTGCTATGTGCTCCCCCGCGATAACCCGTACTTTGCCGTGACCAACGCCAAGGGCGAGTTCGTGATCGACAAGGTCCCCGCGGGCGAAGAGATCGAGTTTCAGGTTTGGCACGAGCTGTCCGGCCCGCTGGCCGCCAAGCCCGAGTGGTCCAAAGGCCGGTTCAAGCTGAAGGTTCCCGCGGACGGCACCTCGCCGGTCGACGTCCAGGTCGACTCGTCTCTGTTCAAACTCTAAATCTTTCCTATCCGCGGCCTCTCCCCCTACGGAGTAGCACGGGCGAAACGCATGCAATCGACTTTCACGATGACCGACACGATCCTTCGAAACTGCCGCGCGGCTGCTGCCTTGATGGTGGTCGGCTTGTTTGCCGGCTGCTCGGCCGAGCCCGTTCATTTCCGCCTGAACCACGAAGGGAAGAAGCTCGATGAGCTGGCGCCGCTCAATCCGGGCGACCTGACCGACCGTGAGAAGAAGCAAGCTCTGGAAGCGCTCGGGGTGACCGAGTTCCCCAAGGGCGAACCGCTGCCCGGCTACCTGCAGGCCAGGTTCCTGGCCGAGCGAAACCAGGAGCTGGTCGACACGCTCGACGGCCTGTTCGGCGGACCGGACACTCCGTACGCCTATCCCGGAACGGGACTCGACCAGCGCAAGTTGGCGGAAGCCTCGGGTCCGACTTCGAGCAAGAACATCGTCCTCCGCTACGTCAGCAAGAACGATGCGGGCAAACCGGTCGAGATGGTGGCCAGCGGCCCGCTGCTGATGGACGGTGTGTCGCAGGTCAGCATCCGTGACGCGAAGCTGGGTGCGATTCTGGTCGACCGCAAGGACATCAAGGACTTCAGCTATCAGCGAGGGCTTTTCCGTCAGCACTGCGTGCATTGCCACGGGATCACGGGCGACGGCGACGGCCCAACGGCAGAGTTTGTGATGCCCTATCCCCGCGACTTCCGCAAAGGCAAGTTCAAGTTCACCTCGACCGATACGCCTGACCGCCCGACACGCGGCGACCTGCATCGCACGTTGATGGAAGGCATCCCCGGCACGGCCATGCCTTCCTTCCGACTGCTGGCTCAGGACGAACTCGACTCGCTGATTGAGTATGTCGCCTACCTGGCGCTGCGGGGCGAAGTCGAAACGCTGATCACGGGCCGTATCCGCGACAACGGCGAAGACCTGACCGATCCCGAAATCCAAGCCTCGATCGTCTCCGACGATCTGCTAGGCATGGCCGGACAATGGCAGAATGCCGAGCAGAAGATTGTGATCCCCAAGGAACGGACTCCCCCTACGCCGGAGCAGTTGGCCGCCTCGGTCGAGGCGGGCCGCAAACTGTTCACCAGCGAGAAGGCTCAGTGCTCCAAGTGCCACGGGCCCATCGGCTCCGGCGATGGCTGGGCTCAGGCCAAGGTCTGGGCGGGACAACCCCAACCGGGGACCCTGGGGGATCTGTTCACGCTGCCCAACGAACTCGACGACTGGAATAAGGACAAGGTCGACGGCACGGGGCACATCCGCCCGGCCGACATTTACTTTGCCCTGCCCGGCCAGCAAGTCCGGCCGCGTAACCTGCGGCAAGGAATCTACCGTGGCGGCCGGCGTCCCGTGGACGTCTATCGCCGGATCGCGGCCTCGATCAAGGGAACCGCCATGCCTGCCTTGGGCAAGACGCTGACCCCCGACGAGATCTGGAACCTGGTCGACTTCGTGCGGCAATTGCCCTTCGAGGACGGCTCGGATGAGATGCCCGACACGCACAGCACTGCAACGATCCAAGGCCAACTTTAAGCATAACCTGGCGAATGCGACGTCCATCGAGCCCCGCTCGGACGTCATCCCCATAGTGGAGCGCGAACCGTGGGAAGATTTTGGAGTCTGTTTTTTCTGCTCGTCCCGATATTGGGCGTGGCCACGTTTGTGGCCGCTCCTATGTATCACTATTGGCTTCCGGAAGACGTCTCGATCTCCGGCCAGGGGGATGTCGTTGATGGGCTGTTTTACTTCATTCTGTACCTGACGGGCGCGGTGTTCATTGGCACCGAGGTCGTGCTGTTCTGGTTCATGTGGAAGTACGACGCTGCGACGACCAAGGAGCCGGTCAAGTACTCGCACGGCAATCATACGCTCGAGATCGTCTGGACGATCATTCCGGCCGGCACGCTGCTGTTCATCGCCATCTATCAGATGAACGCCTGGGCCGATCAAACCATGCGGATTCCCAAGAACCCCGGGCTCGAGATCGAAGTGGTCGCCCGGCAGTTCGAGTGGCGCATCAAGTACCCGGGGCCCGACGGCAAATTGGGAACCCAGGACGACATCCACATGGTCAACGATCTGCACATCCCGAAGGACAAGGAAGTGCTGATGCACCTGAAGAGCATGGACGTGCTGCACAGCTTCTTCCTGCCCAATCTGCGGGTGAAGCAGGATGCCGTTCCCGGTATGTCGATCCCGGTGTGGTACACGGCCATCAAGAGCGGCAGCTACGATCTGGTCTGCGCCGAGTTGTGCGGTTGGGGGCACTACAAGATGAAGGGGCGTTTGACGGTAGAGAGCGACGAGGATTTCGCTCGTTGGTTGGAAGGCGTGCGAAAGAACCAAGAGGCTGAACAATAATGAGTACTGCATCCATCGGGCACGGTCACGGTCACGCCCATTCGCATGCTTCCGGCAACGACTCCTGGGCGAACGTCAAAAAGTTCCTCAGTTCGTACGTCTTTTCGCTCGATCACAAAGTGATCGGCATCCAGTTCCTGTTCTCCACGCTGCTGTGGTTCTTTGTCGGGGGCATTCTGGCCCTGGGAATCCGCTGGCAGTTGGCCTGGCCCTGGGCCGATATGCCGGTCATCGGCCGAATGCTGTTCTCAGCCGAAGGAGGCCAGATCTCGCCCGAGTTCTACACCATGCTGGTGTCGATGCACGCTTCGGTGATGATCTTCTTCGTGATTATCCCGATTCTGGCCGGGGCGTTCGGGAACTTCCTGATCCCGCTGATGATCGGCGCCGATGACATGGCGTTCCCGACGCTCAACATGCTCAGCTACTGGTTCATGTGGCCGGCCTTCATCTCCATGACGCTGTCGTTCTTCGCCCATGGCGGCGGACCCTCCAGCGGCTGGACGGTTTACCCGCCGCTCTCCAGCGTGCCTAGCGCCGCTCCCGGAAGTCACAACGCGCAAACCCTGTGGCTGATCGGCCTGACCTTCGTGGGCGTTTCGTCCATGATGGGTTCGGTCAACTACCTCACGACGATCATCATGATGCGAGCTCCCGGCATGACGATGTTCCGTCTGCCGCTGACGATCTGGGGCATGTTCATCACCGCCGTGCTGCAAGCCTTCGCGCTCCCCGTGCTCACCGCGGCCGGCTTCATGCAGGTCATGGACCGCGTCATGGGGACTGGCTTCTTCATTCCTGAAGGGCTGACAGTCAACGGCATTGACGCCGGGGCAGGCGGTGGTCAACCGCTGTTGTGGCAGCACTTGTTCTGGTTCTATTCGCATCCGGCTGTCTACATCATGCTTCTCCCCGCGATGGGCATGGTCAGCGATATCCTGGCCTGCTTCGCCCGCAAGCCGATCTTCGGCTACAAGCCGATGGTTTACTCGATCTCCGGGATCGCCGGCCTGGGCTTTATCGTGTGGGGCCACCATATGTTCATGTCGGGCATGAACCCGGCCCTGGGCATGACCTTCATGGTGTCGACGATGATGATCGCTCTTCCCAGCGCCATCAAAACGTTCAACTGGCTGGGAACGATCTGGGGCGGCAAGATTCAGTACACCACGCCCATGTTGTTCAGCCTGGGCTTTCTGTCGATGTTCATCATCGCCGGGTTGTCGGGCATCTTCATGGCTGCCACACCGGTCGATCGCTTCATCCACGACACCTACTTCATCGTGGCCCACTTCCACTACGTGCTGTTCGGCAGCACGGCTTTGGCGGTGTTCGGGGCGATCCACTTCTGGTTCCCCAAGATGTTTGGCCGGATGATGAACGAGCCGCTTGGGAAATTGCACTTCTTCCTGACGATCATCTTCTTCAACGGCACATTCTTCACGATGCACATTCTGGGAACCGGCGGCTTTCCGCGGCGCCTGGCCGATCCCTACCACTACGAAACGTTCAAGCACCTTCAGACCATGAATCAGTTCATGACGATCTCGGCCGTGCTGATGGTGGCCGTGCAGGTGATCTTCGTCTTCAACTTTATCTACAGCATGTTTTGGGGGCCTCGCTGCGGCCGAAATCCCTGGCATGCCAACGGGCTGGAATGGTCCGCGCCAAGTCCTCCGGGCCACGGCAATTTCGACGTCCAGCCAATCGTCTATCGGGGACCGTACGAGTACGGCTCGCCCGAGACCGACCAGGATTACTACCCCCAGACGCAGCCGCCTCCGGCCGGGGCGTTAGCTGTCGCGAAGGATCATCACTAGTGTCGAGCGCCGCCGCCAATTTGAGCTCGTCCAACGAGACGGGCACTGTGGCAAGCCGCTGGCCCCGTCGGGCGGCGGTGGCGCTTGTCTGCGCGACCTTCCCGTTGATCTGGGTGGGCGGACTGGTGACCAGCTACGAAGCCGGAATGGCCGTGCACGACTGGCCGACAACCTTGGGCTACAACATGTTCCTGTACCCCATCGGGGACTGGCTCCGCGGTCCGCGCGATGTGTTCATCGAGCATGGTCATCGGCTGCTGGCTTCGTTCGTGGGGATGCTGACGATCGGCGTGGTACTGGTTTTCTGGCGGTGCGAACCGCGCCGCTGGGTCCGACGCCTGGCGTATGCCACGCTGGCCGCCGTGATTCTGCAAGGTCTGCTGGGCGGATTGCGGGTAATTGAAGACAAGCGGGCCATGGCCCTGGTGCACGGCTGCGTCGCTCAGTTGTTCTTCACCCTGACGGTCACCCTGGCGGCGGTTTCGTCCTCGTGGTGGAAAGACGCCAGCGAAGCCTTGCGGAAAGAGACCAGCACCGCCGAGTTGGCCCGGCTTTCGAGTCTGAGCCTGACGACAGCCCTGCTGGCGTACCTGCAAGTGGTGCTGGGGGCCGTGCAGCGGCACTTCCATCAAGGGATTGTGTTTCACCTGCTCCTCGCGACGGCTCTCACGGTGCAGATCGTGTGGCTGGCAGCACGGGTTTTCAAGACCTCGCCCCGTCAGCCGCAACTGGTTCGCCCTGCCGTCGCGCTCCTGGCGTTGATTGCCGTACAGCTATGTCTGGGCACGGCTGCCTGGGTGGTCAATCACGGCTGGCCCGTCTGGTTCGCCGACTACGATTGGGCAGCCGGCTACGTGGTGGGGGCGTACAGCCACATGCAGATCTGGTCGACCACGGCACATGTCGCTGTGGGCGCGTTGATCTTTGCGACCACCTGGCTACTGGCTTTGCGGACGCTTCGCCTGCGGTTTGCGGATAACGAAGGATTGCGATCGGCCAGCGAAGTTTCGCGGTCGAGCAGCAACGAGTCGCGCGGTTCGTTTCTAGTACTGGTCGGGGAGGGCTCGCTGTGAACTTTCCCGCGGTAGCTTTGGAAATCAGCCGTGCGTGGTCCCCCGCCCGCCTATTGGACTACGTCGAGCTGACAAAGCCCAAGATTGCGGTCCTGGTGCTGGTCACGGTGGGCGTGGGTGCTGCGGTTTCGACCGGCGGCCGGCCCGATTTGTGGATCGTGTTCCACGCCGTGTTGGGAACCGCTCTGGTCGCTTCGAGCGCCAGCGCGCTCAACCAATGGCTCGAGCGTGACACCGACGCCCGCATGCGACGCACAGCTGGCCGACCGCTGCCTGCCGCACGGTTGCATTCCGTCGAGGTGCTGGCCTTTGGGCTGGCGCTGGTAGCGGTAGGGACCGCCTATCTGATCTGGATGGTGAACTTCACCACGGCCATGCTCGGCATCCTGACCTGGGTGCTGTACGTGTGGATTTATACTCCGCTCAAGACGCGGACCACGCTCAACACCGTGGTGGGTGCCGTTCCCGGCGCGCTCCCCGTGGTGATGGGTTGGACGGCCACCGGCGGCGAGTTGAACTCCGGAGCTGGCATCCTCTTTCTGATCGTCTTCTTGTGGCAGTTCCCGCACTTCATGGCGATTGCCTGGATCTATCGCCAGGACTACGCCGATGCGGGCATGCGGATGTTGCCGTCGGTCGATCCGTCGGGCCGGCTGGCGCCGATCACGGCCGTGCTGCACGCCCTTACGCTTATCCCCGTCAGTCTGGCGCCGGCCACGGCCTCGTGCCATCTGGCCGGGCTGCCGTACTTCTTCGGGGCATTGGCGCTGGGTCTGGGCTACCTGGCCTTTTCGGTGATGTTTTTGATTCGTACGAATGAGACGAATGCTCGCGGCTTGCTGCGGGCTTCGCTGGTTTATTTGCCCGCTTTGTTCCTGTTCTTGCTGTTGGATCTATTGCCGCGCGTTTAGCCCGGCGCCCTGGATAGAGAGCTTGCCCATGACGGCTGCGGACCACGCCCACGACGACCACGGGCACGGCCACTTGCAACTTCAATATCAGCCTGCCCTGCCGATTTCGTCGGGCAAGTTGTGCATGTGGTTGTTCCTGTCGACGGAGATCATGTTCTTCGCCGCACTGATTGGCACGTACATCGTGCTGCGGTTTGGTGCGCCCACCTGGCCCGAGCCGCACGACGTGCATCTGAGCGAACCGATCGGGGCGTTCAATACGTTCGTGCTCATCATGTCCAGCGTCAGCATCGTGCTGGCGCTCGAGGCGGCCAAGCTCAATAAGTCGGGCCAGGCCAAGATGTGGATCCTGGCCACGTTCGTGCTGGGCTCGATCTTTCTGGGGATCAAGGGCTACGAGTACACGGCCAAGTTCGCCCATGGCATCTACCCGCAACGTCCTCGCAGTTCGATCTACGAACGCTACGACGCTGTCTATCGTTCGGCCCTGCGATTGCGACTGGTCGACGCCCGCACGGAAGTGCTGCCAGCCGGTGCCGCCGCCAAGCCTGACGAGAAGAAAGCCGAAGCCGAGGCCAAGACCGCTGGCGAGTTTCCAGCCGTAACGCAGGTCGTCTTCCTGCAGGATAAGCCTGAAGAGAAGAAGGCTGAAGAAAAGAAGGCCGAAGCTCCCGCAACGGTTCCGGCAGCAACCGCTCCGGCTACAGGTACTGCGCCGGCTGCGGTCGCGCCGGCCCTTCCCCCCGCGCTGCAGAAGGTCGCCGACAGCGTCAATGCTTCGCTCAAGAAGCTCGATGACCCCACCGCCGATCATCCCAAGCTCACGCGCGAGGCTGTGCAAACGATCCGAACCGAGTTGCTTTTCCCCATCAAGGAATTGAGCCCCAATGCCGATCTACGTGCCCAGACGGCCGTGGATCTGCTGCTGAAGGTTGTGGACAACCCGCAGAGCGACATTAAGGTGGTGGCCAACGAGGTACTACCGTCGCAATCGGCCGGACATGTCGAAGGGCTGAACGACGAGTATCCCTGGCTCCAGTTGCCGTTCGTCATTCCGGGCGGCAACATGTGGGCCAGCACTTATTTTCTGCTGACCGGTTTCCACGCCATCCACGTGATTGTGGGGTTGCTGGTGTTCTTCCTGATGCTGTTCGCAACGCTGGATATTCGCCGCACCTTGCTGATCGAGAACATCGGTCTGTACTGGCACTTTGTCGACTTGGTGTGGATCTTCCTGTTCCCGCTGCTGTACCTGTTCTAGCGTCCCACACGCTCGGCCGAGCATCTGGCTCGCCAAGCGGTTGGTTCCATACGAGGAGTCTGTTCATGTCCGATTCGCATCACAGCCCAGCGGCGGGCGCGCATCACGAAGAGCATCACGATCAGACGCGCACCTATATTCTGGTGACCGTCGCGCTGTGTGTGCTCACGTCGGGTTCGTTCCTGACGTACTCCGAGACCTTCCGCGAGAGCGTGCCGCTCCAGGCTCGCTGGCTGTTCATGATGGCGATTGCCGTCACCAAGGCCACGCTGGTGATGCTGTTCTTCATGCACTTGAAGTGGGAAGCCGTGTGGAAGTACGTCCTCACCATCCCCAGCATTATCATGGCCATCTTTCTGATGCTGGCCTTGGTTCCCGATGTCGGGATGCGTCAGCGCCGCTACTCCGAAGAGCGTTGGAAGAATGCCGCCATTCCTGAGGCGGAAGCCGAATACGGCTCGGGTCACGACCCGGCCGTGCCCCATCACGAATAGGCCGCCGCGAGTTCGCCCTCTTCGCGATGTGAAGAGGGCGCCCATGCCCTGGCCATCGATCTTGCCCTGCCAGGGCGATTTGAGCTTTGCCCCATGACCGACTCTTGCGCGATTGAAGTCTCCGGTCTGGTGCATGAGTACGGCTCCCGCCGAGCCCTCGACGGGGTCACCTTCACGATCCAGCCGGGCGAGATCTTCGCCTTCCTCGGGCCCAACGGTGGTGGCAAGACCACCCTCTTCCGACTGCTCTCTACGCTTTTGCCTTTGCAAGCCGGACAGGTCCGCGTGCTGGGCCATGCCTTGCCGGGCGAGACCGCCCAGGTGCGCCGCGCCCTGGGCGTGGTGTTCCAGGCGCCCAGCCTCGACAAGAAACTCTCGGTCCGCGAGAACGTGGAACTGCAGGGGCATCTCTACGGACTCCGCGGGCCGTCGCTTGCCGCGCGGGTGAATGAGATGCTCGAGCGACTGGGCGTGGCCGATCGAGCGGGCGACCTGGTCGAGACGCTCTCAGGCGGGCTGCGCCGACGGGTGGAACTGGCCAAGGGGATGCTGCATCGCCCACGGCTATTGTTGCTCGACGAGCCCAGCACCGGGCTCGATCCCGGCGCGCGAAGCGATCTGTGGCAGTACCTCAAGCAACTGCGGGCAGAGGAAGGGGTCACGGTGGTGCTGACCACCCATCTGCTCGAGGAAGCCGACAAGGTCGATCGACTGGCGATTCTGAATCGCGGCCAACTGGTGGCCCTCGACACCCCTGACCGGCTCCGCGAGAGTGTAGGGGGCGACACCATCACGCTGGCGTCGAACGATCCAGCGGGGGTCATCCAGGTGCTGGCCCAGCAGTTCCAAATCGAAGCCAGCCTGGTGGAAGGCTCCGTCCGCTTCAGCGTGGTCGAAGGGCATCGTCTCGTGGCCCGCCTGTTCGAGGCTCTGCCCGGCAAGATCCAGTCGATCACGCTCGGCAAGCCGACGCTGGAAGACGTGTTCATCGCGCGGACCGGGCATCGGCTGTGGAGTGAAGACCAAGCCGCGGAGTCTGCCGGCAAAGGACGGAAAGGGAGGCGCCCATGACACCTGCCACCACGACCGCAGGAACGGCAACGACCGACCAAGTGCCTGCGCCTGCTGCCGCCAACTCCGGCGATTCGCCGGCCTGGCTGGTGGTGTGGGCGCTCTGCCGGCGCGAGCTGGTGCGATTCTTCCGCCAGCGGAACCGAGTGATCGGGGCGCTGGGGCAACCGTTGATCTTCTGGGTGTTGTTCGGCTTCGGCCTGCAGCCTTCGTTCCGTGTGCCGGCCCAAGCGGGGGCCGAAGGAATGGGCTCGCTCGAGTATCTGTTCCCGGGCACGGCCGTGCTGATCGTCCTCTTCACGGCCATCTTCACCACCATCTCGGTGATCGAAGACCGCCGCGAAGGGCTGCTGCAATCCGTGCTGGTGGCGCCGATTCCGCGCTGGGGCATGGTGCTGGGCAAACTGCTCGGCGGCACGCTCATCTCGCTGTTCCAGGTGCTGGTCTTTCTGCTGCTGGGGCTGACGCTCAATCTGTCGGTCTCGCCGGTCGGTTTTGTTTCGATGATCGGCCTGTTGTTCACACTGGGGCTGGGTCTCTGCGGGCTGGGGTTTGTGCTGGCCTGGCGAACCGATTCGGTGCAGGGCTTTCATGCCGTGATGAGTCTGCTGCTGATGCCGATGTGGCTGTTGTCCGGGGCGTTCTTTCCCGACAGCGGCGGCTGGCTCGGTTGGGTGATTCGGCTCAACCCGCTCACGTACGGCGTGGCCGGCCTGCGGCGGCTGTTGTATTCGGCGGACATCAGCCCCGCCTTGCCGGCCAACTTGCCGGAGCTTTCCACCTGCTGGGCGGTGACGCTTGTCTTCGCCCTTCTCATGTTCGCTGCGGCCACTTGGTCGGCGCGCGGAAGAACGACCGGAGATCTGCTATGACCGACAATGCCCCGATTCAAGCAGAACCGCTGCCTCAGCCGGCGCATCCATCTACCCTCAAGTATCGCGTCGGCATCTGGTTCGTGGTGCTGGCGATCATCGCCGGCGTGTACGTCTGGAAGACCTCGACCCGGCGCACCGCATTCGTGGAACCGGCCTTCACGCCCAGGCAGGTGGACCTGTCCCCGTTCGAGTTGACCGAACGGGGCGGAAAGAAGTTCAAGTTCGAAGAGATGAAGGACCAGGTCTGGGTGGCCAGCTTCTTCTTCTCGAGCTGTCCGAGCCTGTGTCTGAAGTTGAATCATCGCATCGCGGGCCTGCAGGAGGAGCTGGCCGGCACGAACGTGCGGTTCGTCAGCATCTCGGTCGATCCCGAGAACGACACGCCGGAGAAGTTGGCCGAGTACGCCAAGCGGTTTCAGGCCGATCCCGAGCGGTGGCTGTTCGTCGTTCCCAAGCAAAAGGACGTGGCCCCACTGGCCGAGCAGTTCACCCTGTCGGCCGGAGCCGAGAGCGATCCTGACTCGGGGCATACCAACATCACCCATTCCGACCGGCTGATTGTGATCGATCGGACCGGCAAGATGCACCGGCCGGTCTCTTCGTCGAGCGAGCCGGAACTGTCGGCCATGGTCCGCAAAGTCAAGAAGCTGGCCCAGCCATGAACCCTTTTGCGAATCTACTGCTGTTTGCCGCGGCGCCGCACCCGCTGGCGACGACGAATGCGGCGCTCAACTTCACGGCGCTGGTGCTGCTGATCATCGGCTATGCGCTCATCAAGTCGGGCCGGGTGAACGCCCACAAGTGGACGATGCTCTCGGCGTTCGGCGTTTCCGGGGCGTTTCTGGCCAGTTACCTGACCTATCACTTCGCGCCGCCACCTTTGGGAATCGGCGGCAGCGTCCCGTTCCAAGGGACGGGCGTCGTCCGGCCGATTTACTTTGCGATTCTGATCTCGCACATTCTGCTGGCGACCACGGTGCCGTTTCTGGCAGGGTGGACGATCCGCCTGGGGCTGAAGGACCAACGCGAGAAACATCGCAAGTGGGCGCGGTGGACGTTTCCGATCTGGCTGTACGTGTCGATCACGGGGGTGGTGATCTACGTGATGCTGTACCTGATCTATCCGGCGGGGTAGAGATTCGGAGAAGGGCAGCCCCCCCTCCCTAAGCCAAAGAGACAAAATCCATCATCGTTTCGCTATTCCTCAGATGTCAAAGTTCGCCTAGTCTGCCCCAACTTGGTCGGCGACAACGCCGCCCAATCGCGCCGTGCTAGCACTGTCCCACTCCCCCCACGTTGGCAGCTCTTCGATCTTCACTCATGCCATCGTCCCGATTTCGACGATGCTTTCTGTGACGGCGATGACTGCGGCCCGCCCTTGATTCGCTTGCTACCAGGGACCCCCGTGTTCGACCATTCCTGCCCCAAAAGCCGGTTTCGTCAGGTCCTGTCGCGGCTCAGCGGCAAGTCAGCGCTTGAGCGAAACCTGGTCTTTCGACCCAGCCGATTTCCAGAAGGAAACTGGAAACCCGATGCCCTCGCGTTCGAGGATGTCTGGTTCCGCTCAGCCGATGGCACCCGCCTGCATGGCTGGTACTCGCCCCATCCGCGGCCACGGGCGTTTGTGCTGTTCGCCCACGGCATCAGCGGCAATCTGACCGATCGGGCCGAAATCGTCCGCGTCTTTCATGAGAAGCTCGATCTCTCGGTGCTGGCCTTCGACTACCGCGGTTTTGGCCGTAGCGAGGGAAAGCCCAGCGAAGCGGGCATCCTGGCCGACGCCCGCGCCGCGCGCGGCTGGCTGGCCGAGCGCGAAGGAATCGACGAGCACGACGTGATCCTGCTCGGGCGATCACTCGGAGGAGCGGTTACCATCGACCTGGCGGCCCGCGACGGCTGTCGCGGACTGGTGTTGCAAAACACCTTCACCACGCTGGCTGAGGCCGTCAGCTTTCACATCCCCTGGTTCTCGGTCCGCCGGCTGCTGAAATCGATCATGGAGGCCCGGCTCGACTCCCTTTCCAAGATCTCGCAATACAAAGGCCCGCTGCTGCAAAGCCACGGCAAAGAAGACAGCGTGGTCCCGTTCCGCCTGGGCCAGAAGCTCTTTTCGCGGGCTCGCGGCCCCAAGCGGTTCATTTCGGTCCCCGGCGATGACCACAATCAGCCCGCCACTGACGAGTTTTGCCACGCATTCGACGAGTTTTTGAGCAGCCTGCCTCCGCCCCGCAGTCACCGGGACTGATGACCCGCCACGCACACGGCTCCAGCGTGGCGCGCAACTATAGGCATGTGAATGCTTTGCGTCACCGCGTCGGCATCTCTCCCGCCGACACTCCCTGATCCGAGGGGAATTGGAATCGGGTGTAGCTCGCGAAGATGGCGGCGGCTAGGATGATCGGGCAAGATAGGTCGCGTTTGTGGTCGGGAGGGGTGGATGGAGCCTTCGGCTGAAATAGCATTACTTTTGAAAGGTCTGCGCGACCGAAGCGTCTTTCTCCGGCAAAAGGCAGCGCGCGGACTGGGGCACGCCCATCTGGCGACGTTGCGGGGGACCCCTCAGGCTGCCCCTGCATTGGCCAGCGCTTTAGGCGACTCCAATAAATATGTGCGGGCAGCCGCAGCTTTTGCCCTGGCACGGCTGGCTCCGGAACGACCAACCGGTGTCGACGCCCTGGTGCAGTTGCTGGGGGATGAGCATCGCGATGTCCGCTTGAGCGCCGCTTCCGCCCTGGGCGATCTGGGACGTGACGCCAAAGCTGCGGTTCCCGCCCTGAAGGCCCTGGCCAGCGATCCTCATCCACCAGTCCGCCTGCAAGCCACCGAAGCGCTGCAGAAAATCGGCGAATAGCGCGCCATGGGTCCTATTCAGGTGGGGTGACCGGCGCTCCGTCCGGTCTAACGCATTTGACGCGCGGCAAGGCACTAACCGCCGGTGAATTGCGTTGTCACAGGGGCTACCGGCGGCTAGCGAATTGCCGCTCACCTACAACTTCGAATCGCAATTACGCAGGGCGTCGATCCGCCGCCACTCACTTCCAACGCCGCGCTTCGTACTCGTCGTACAGTGAGAACAGCAACTCGCGCAAGTTTCCGTCCAGCTCGCGCACACGGCGCATGGCCTCTTCCGCCGGAAGAACCATCTCGGGCGTCTCCCGCGCCAGTTGCGCAATCACATGCTGCGCGACGATCGCAGTGACATCGGTGCGAAAAAGCATCGGAAATCCAGCATCGACGTGAGCGGTGACCAATAACCCGCAGTTGGCGCGGCGACAGCGACGGCCGATCTGCCAGCGTGAGAGCCAACCGAGCTGCTCGTAGCCATCGATCACCAGCACATCGTCGCGGGTCAGGCGCCGTGCAGGGAACTGCGCGCGGGGGATGCGGCGCTGCCCATCGTGCAGCGAGATCACATGAGGCCGTTTGCCGGCAGCCTCCAACGCCGGCAGCAACGCCGCGACCAGCGTCGACTTTCCACTGCCGTGCGGACCGATGAGTTGCCCGCGGGCGTTCCCGGCCAGGAAGCGCTCCGTGAGTGTGGCCGGAGAGTTCGCCGAGTCTTCAAACCAATACGCGAGCGCCCCAGGGCGAATCGCCCTGGTCGCAAACGGATTGTGAATCGGCCGGCCCGAACGGGCGTCGCCGACAAGTCCAATGTTCATGTCTGCTTCGCGGTCGAACGATCCACGCGCGGATCGGGATTCAGGCGGGATTCCAGATCGAAGAGCGCCTGTTCCACGGCGTGCACCTCTTGGCTGTCCAGAACGGCTCCCCCATAGCGGACCCGATAGTAGACCTCGACCAGCCGGCGCGGGATCGCCGCCAGCGGCTGCCGCTCGGGCTGATCGGCCAATCGCCCCCCCGCTTCCACGGCGAACTCGCGCGGCGTCTGCCCCACAGTGCGCGTCAGCCGGACTCGCGCCAGCAGCGCCTCGAGCCGGTGATAAAACTCCACGGACGCCGTACCTTTCTCCTGACTGGCCGAAGCGTTCTGCTGGTTCCAGCCCAGCCAGCGGGCTAGCAGCATCCGTCCCAGCTTCCAGATGCCGACCAGGGTCCACAGGAACGTCACCGTTACCAGGCCGCTGCGCCAACTGAACCATTGCCCCGTGCGGAAGTAGCTCCAGTCCATGGTGGTGACGATGTGTCCGAACTCGCTGAAGAACTGACTCCAGGCCTCGCGATCGAACAGCCAGGCGACCAGGTCCGAGGCGGCCTTGGTGATTGGCTCGTAGACGGCCGTCTGCTGGCGGTCAGGGTCCATGCCCAGCACGTAGCCCGACCACAGATACTGGGCGTAATCGAACATGGCCGAGAACCGCGTGAACTGCGAGTCTTGAAGCTTTACCACTTCGTCGCGGCCGCCGCCGGGCGTGGCGTCGAGCACCACCCAGCGGCCGCCCCATTCGTCTGCGCTGGCGGGCAGATAGGCCTCGACCCACGTATGGGCGTGATATTGCCGAATCTGATAGAACTCGCCGATCGCGTTCCACTCGCCCCCTTTGAACCCGCTGATCATCCGGGCCGGAATGCCACGCGAGCGGAGCATCAAGGTCAGCGCGCTGGCGAAGAACTCGCAGTGCCCCTCCTTGCTATTGAGCAGGAAGTCCTCGACCGGGTCGATCGTCAGGTCGATTCGCTGCGATTTGAGCGAGTAGCCATATCCCCCTGTATCGCGCAGAAAGCGCTCCAGCTTCTCGGCTCGCTGCAGGACCTCCTCGGGCGGAGTGTTCCTCAGATCGTCGAAGGTATACGCATCGCCCGGCGCGACCTGGGTGGCCAGCGTTTCCAACCGCTCGAGCAAGGGGAGACCGAAGCGCATCGGCACCTGCGTCAGGTAGGCCGCTCTGAACTCGCTCAACCGGGCCGGTTCGCATGTGGTCGGCCGCGAACGCGAGAGTTTGAAGAACTCGTAGTGCGGAAAGGTCCGCACGGGCTGGTCATTCACAATCCCCCAGGTCAGCAGTTCGTAGTGGTACTCGCTGAACAGACGCTGCATCTTGGTGTCCTGGATCCGCTCCAGCGTCGGTCCCGAAGCCTGCTGCAGCACATCCGCGCGGGGCTTAACGGCCGCCCAAGGATAGACACCGAACAGCACCTCGGTGTTCATTGGCTCCAGATCGATGATCTGCTTGACGGGCTTCACATCGGGCGGAGGGAGCTGCGCCAGTCGCCGGGGATCGGTGTCGACCGGCGAGCGGCTCCATCGCCCGCTCTGATACGACGTGAGGACGGTGCCTCGCAGCAACGGTTCGCCGCCTAGTTGAATAGCCACGCCGGTGTCGGGATCTTCAAAGCGGATCCGCATCACCTTTTCGGGGCTCTCCAGCATCTCGCCGATCTGGTTGATCTCGACTTCGGGCGCAAAGCCGGTCATCGAAAGCGAGTCCATCCCGCGCGGCTTGCCCCAGGTGTTCTGGGCCTGTCCCATCCGCGGAACCAGAGTGAACAGCATCCCGGTCAGCAGGACCGTGACCACCACCATGCCGATCACGCGCCGCATGAAGCTCCACGAGAGCGCTCCGTAGGCCGGATCGAGTTGCACGGCACTGCGAAGCTGCGAGGTACGGGCCGCCAGCGGCCAGCGCGGCCGAACCCATGAACTGCGCGGCGCACGCCGGAGCGAGGCAGTGGGCGCGTTCTCGTAGCGCTGCTGTTCGCGCACCAGAAAGAACAGGCACATGGTCACCGCGGCCAGAAACAGATAGATCCCCAGCAGAATGCCGAACCACACCTCCAGGCTCAGCGCGGCCGCTACCGCCACTTGCAACAGGCTGAGCGTCAGCAGTAGCCAATAGGTCCGGTCGTTCTTGGCCTGAAACAGCAGCACAAATTGCAAGTACGACAGCAGATGGGCTACAGCCATCAACCAGGCCACCGCATCGGGCAGGCCGCCTTCGGTCTCGTTGCCGTACTGCCGAAAGTCGGTGAACGACGTGTAGAGCGAAACCACGACAGCGGCCAGCCCGGCCAGATTGGCCACGGTGGAGTGCAGCCGGACGATTCTCAGATAGTCCGTGAAGTAGACCGACAGAATGGCCACGATAATGGCGGCGGTCGGCAAAAACGCGCTTCGCTCCCCGAGTCCCATGAGGAGGGTCCCCAAGGCGCAAAGGGCCGAGATGCAGATCTGCAGGACCAGCTCGAGTTGCATGGCCTGAACTCCCGACGGCCCGTGCTTCAAGAAACGCTGGCCGTCATTCTACGGGCTGTGCCGTCAGGGGAGGAGCGCTGGATCCACGCACCCGACCAGATTGGGCCAGTCTCGCACTACTTGAACGGCGGCAACTTCGCGCTGTAGTGCACCGCCCGACGCCGGGCGTCATCGAAGGCGAAGTGCAGCCACTGCTTGTCCTGGCTCACGAAGCCATCGGGATAGTTCATGTTAGCCTTTGGGCCGTCGACCGAAGTCTGCTGCAATACGCGTTGATACGGCCAGGTCTTCATGCCGTCGAAACTAATCCACAGGGCCATCGGGCTGCGGTGTTTGCTGTTGGGATTGTGCAGCATCGCCACCGCGTCCCCTCCCAGGCTGTAGAGTGTGGCCTTGCTGCCCGGATTGGGGATCGGTGTGGCGCTCGCGAACTCGGGCCAGGTCTTTCCACCGTCCTTGCTCTCCGCTTTGTAAAGCACTCCCCCCAGGCGATCGCCGCGGATGATCATCACGATCGTGCCGTCGGTCCGCTCGAACAGGTCATTCTCGGCCCAGCCGAAATAGCGGTCGTCGGGCGTCAGCCGCACGTTGCCATGCTCGCTCCAGGTCTTCCCTTGGTCGGAGCTGATCAGAACCCCGTTCCGCGGATTGGTGAAGGCGCGATCGAGCGGAGCTTTGTCCTGCTCATTCTCCGGGCCGATGTAGTGCTGGAACGGGAGCAGGATCCGGCCGTCGCGGGTGACCAGATGTTTGCGAATGAATGTCCGCTCCTTCAGACGCCCTGGCACTTCCTGCGGCTTGCTCCAAGTCTTGAAAGAATCGTCGCTGGTCAGGAACCACGATCGCCAGTCGTGGGACCAATGCTTCGAGTGTGTCGAAAAGAACAACGTCGCCCGCTGCCCCAGGATCATCAGTTCGGTCGGGCCTTGGCCGATCGTCTTGCCTTCACGCGGAAAGCCGACATCGAACCGCTCGAGCGGGGTCCAGGTCTTCCCCTGGTCGCTCGAACGAGTCACGCCTGTGTAGTTGAGCGGACTCGGTTCGGTATCTCCGCCAGCCAGAATGAAGAGGATCCACGAGCCGTCGGGCAACTGACGCAGCGTGGTGTCGCAGACCATTTTGTTGGGCGAGACGCCGTCGTACGGGATGCTGGTGCGATCCTGCTTCGCGTCTTCCTGGGCCTGGGCACTCTGCTTGGGGTCCGGCGTGATCTCCTTGGGCAGATGTGGCTTATGCGCCTTGTTCACCAGTGTGCGGCCAGGGCGTTTGCCCGCCTTGATGTCGGCCTCGGTGAACTTGGTCAGCAGGATCTCGGCATCGGTGTGGCGATTCCAGTCGTAGAGAATATGGATGACGCCATCCGGGGCTTGAAACCCATCCGGATACGACACGACCGATCGATCATCCAGCAGCAGCCCTTTACCCCATGTCTTGCCGTCATCTTCGGAGAGGAACGCCGAAAGGCTGGAACGCCGGGGCAGGCGGACGTCGATCGGCCCATTTTTCACCAGCAGCAGATTGCCCGAGGCCAGCCGGCGGATGAAGAATCGGGCGTTGATGTTCTTGATCGACGACTCCACCGGCGCGCTCCAGGAGGCTCCGCGATCGGTCGAGGTGCTTTCGCTGATTCCTGTCTTGGTGCGAGCGAGCATCCACAACGAGCCGTCCTTTCGTTCGACGATCATGTGCTCGTCGAAGTCGGTGCCGGGAAAGGCCACGCCGCCGCGGCGAGTCCAGGTCTGTCCCTGATCGGTCGAGGCGTAGACGTTGGCCATGCGGATCGGGTCGAGATCCTTGTGGGAATCGCGGAAGGTCTCGACGCCCGGGAAGTTCCTGGCGCCCTCCCACGGATGAATGCGGTCGCGCGTCCAGAGCGAGACAGGCAGCAGCCAGTCTCCGTTATTCAGCACCGTGGGCTTGTTCAGCGTGCAGCCGTCGGCAAAGCGAACCGGCTTGGTCCAGACCGGCTTGGCATCATCGGGATTGTCGCAGCGGATGTGCCAATCCCCGGCGCGTCCGTCGAAGTAGCCCAGGCTCTGATCGAAGAAGCACCACAGGCGTCCCTGGGGATCGGTCCACAGATTGCCGACCAGGGCCCGGCGATTCGGCTTGCCTGGCAGATCGACCGGGTCGATTACCACGCGAGGCTTGGACCACGACTTGCCGCCGTCGTCGCTGCTGGCCAGCATGAAGAAGCCGTTGGGGCTGTCGCCGTTGCCAACCCAGGCGGCCCACAAGCGGCCCTTGGGGGTCCGATCGATTCCCAGGATCATGTTCCCGGGGCGGACCTCGTCGGCGTACTCCGGCCCCGGCTGGGTGTTGATGACCGGCGGCTCGAGCGCGAGATCATGCAGCGCCTTATCCTGCGCCAAGGCCGAAGAAGACCACGCGCACAACAACGGTAGAAGCAGGAGAGAGTGTTTCATGGGAAAAGATTCTACCTGCTAAACTTCGCCAGTACATGTTCGGACATGTGGACTGCGTCGAATGTCGCGACCGCTCGTCTCAGGCTCCGCGAAGACCTTCCATCAAGCGATCCACATCTTCTTCGTTGGCGTAAGCATGCGGACTGATCCGCAACCTGCCGCCGCGACAGCTCAAAACAATGTTCGCTTCCAGCAACCGGCGACGCTGGGCCAGCGCGTCCTGTCCTGGGAACGAGAACGACACAATGCCTGAGCGCTCATCGCCAATTCGGCTGGAATGGATCACTGCGCCGATCTCCTCGAGCCGACGGCAGGCCAGGTCGGTGATTGCCAGCACGCGCGCGGCTTTTTGCCCGGCGGTAAACCGCTCCAGCAACTTCAAGCTCTCGGCCAGACCAATCATGCCCGGCATGTTTTGGGCGCCCCCTTCGTACCGGCCGGCGGTCGGCTTCAACGTGAAGTCGATCTGCGTGAACTCGTAAGGGCGGACGACGCTGTTCCAGCCCACGCTGCGCGGACGCAGCAACTTCAGATGCTCGCTGCGCACATAGAACAGCCCGGCCCCTTCGGGCCCGAGCAGCCACTTGTGCCCGTCGGCCGCCAGGAAATCGATCGGCGTCCGGCCGACATCGATCGGAAAAACGCCCAGCCCTTGGATGGCGTCGACCAGCAGCAGGGCACCCCGGCGATGGGCCAGCTCGGCCGCCGCATCCAGGTCGAGCCGCCAACCGCCGGCAAACTGCACCCAACTGACTGCCACGATCCGCGTCCGCGCATCGCAGGCTTCTTCCAGCCGGTTCAGATCGATCCGACCCTCGGGGGCGGGCACCAGGCGGGTCTCGACTCCGCGATCGGCCAGGTTCTGCCAGGGATAGACGTTGGCCGGAAATTCGCAGTCGAAGGTCACCACGTTGTCCCCCGCCTGCCAGGGAAAGCCTTCGGCCACCAGGCCGATCCCTTCGCTGGTGCTCTTTACCAGGGCGATCTCTTCAGGTCGGGCCCCGAGCAACCGGGCGCCCAGTCCGCGGACCGATTCCACGCGGTTCCCCCAACGCGGCCAGTCGGCGTCTCCCTGGGCGGCCAGGTCGTCGGCCCAATCGCAGACTCCTTGTCGGGCCGCCTCGGGAAGCGGCGCCACGGCCGCGTGATCGAAGTAGGCGTAGCGCCGGGCCACAGGCATCTGCGCACGAAAGGCCGCCCAATCGGCACCCTCGATACCACCCTTCGATTCTTCATATGCGGCGTATTCGGTCATGCTCCAGGCCCTTTCGAGGGTGAGACTTAGCGATGGTCGCGGTCGTCGAGGGTGATCTGCTTCAAAATTCACCGCAGCCGCCAATAAGCACTGGGAAAGCCAAAACCTCTCGACTAAACTGGCAACCGTAAGACGGAGCGTCTGAATCGATTGTCGCGATTTCGGGAGGATTACTGCTTGGGTCCATGCGGGCTCTGGCGGGCGATTCCCTTTTCGCGTTCGTTTCAGAAAATCCAAGCGAGTCCCGGGCGAGAGCCAGGGGGTGGGTGAATCGGTCGACTTGCCCTGGCAAAAATGCTTTGGCGGGGGGCCGCAGAGATCAGCCATTCGCAAGTGAGGGAACCGATGAACGTGGTGGCGCAGGAGCTGTCGATGCCTAAGGCTTTGTCCATTTCGGGACTTGTCGTTGCCGGATTGATTCTATTGATCTTCGGGCTCGACTTGGCCATGGAGAAACCGTTCGGACGCCCCAGCATGGCCATGGACGTGGGCTTTGTGCTCAGCGCCGGGCTGCTGGCCTACATGAGCTGGTCCACGTACCGCGAGCAATAAACCGTACCAAGCTTGGCACCACAAAGCAGGGCCAGCAGGCGGGACGCCTGCACCACAAAATCTCTATCCGCCCAATCGCCCGCGAATCAGCCGGGCAAAATCTCCGGCCGGACCTTCCCGCGGTTCTCCCTTGCGTCGCACCTGATGAATGGCCACCGGGCCAAACTGCTTGCGCATCGAGCGCTCGGTTAACCGCTTGGAGTGGGGGGACAAATCATCGCGCCCCAGGACCAGCCCGATGCCGAAGCCCATCTCGACGTACCGGCGAATGACCGAAGTATAAAAAGCCTCGACACGGCGCGGTTGCGTGCGGAAGACCCCCAGCTTGTCGAGCGCGCCACGAATCGCCGGATCGGGCAGGCTCTCGGGCGAGTTGACCAGCGGATAGCCGGCCAGATCGGCAAGGGCCAGTCGCTTCTTCTTGGCCAGCGGATGCCGCGGCGGAGTGACCAGCAACAGGTCCAGTTCGTAGCAGGGCTCGGAAACCAGCCACGGACTGGCCGGCAAACCCGTCTGCCCCAGCGTCAAACCCAGATCGGCACGGCGCGACTCCACCGCCGGGCCGACCTGATCGGTGCTCATCTCCAGCAGACGCAAGCGAACGTGCGGGTAAAGTCGCTCGAACTCGACCACGGACACCGGCAGATCTTCTGTCAGAATTCGCTGGGTGGCCGCAATGGTCAACCAGATCTCGGATTGCTCGCGGGCCTGTGCCACGGCCGTCGCCAGCGTATCGACCCCATTCACCAGCGGCGCGGCCAGTTCCAGCACCAGCAGCCCGACCTCGGTCAGCCGACAGCCGTGCGCTTCGCGCTCGACCAGCTTGGCGTCGAGCAGTCGTTCCAGCCCGTGCACCTGCTCCCAGACGGTCGGCTGCGAAAGGCCCAGTGCCCCGGCCGCTGCGGTGAGGCTGCCCAGACGGGCGGTCTCGCAGAAGCTGCGCAACTGGCCCAGCTTGATTTCCTTGTAAGCATGTCGGGCGAGTGGGGCTTGGGGCATGGTCTTCAGGAGCGATCAGCAAAGGGGAGCATGGAAAGCGTAAAAACGTCCGAGTCGACATCTTTCATCATATAGGATTTTCCTATTGCTGATCCAGAAAGAATTCGGTGCGAACTTGATTGCTCGCCGCGCCGGCTTCCGCTTTACTCGAAGGACCTGCCGTCCCTCCCCTATCCCGCGAGGCGTCCATGTTTCCCGCCCATCGCTTGGCCATCTTCGCTGCCATGCTGCTCGTGGTCACTCCCGCTCTGGCGGCCGATAAGGCCGACAAGCCGGCCAAGCAGGCCAAGCCGACGTACACCTATCCTCCGCAACTGCCCGACGGCAAGCTGGTGGTTACCGATCAGAGCCCCGACTTCCTGGCCAAGTCGGCCGACTTGCTGGAAGGGGTCGCGATCGCCAAGACTCCGCCGGTCGTCGACTTTGCGTACTATCCGGGGCAGGACTACGCCGGCAAGCCGTGGTCGGTGTGGGGCGATGGCTGCACCGTGGGCGAGAAATACTACTCGGCGATCGGCGATCACCATTCGCCGCGAGGCAGCCCGCGAATCTTTGAGTACGATCCGGCCACCAAGACTCTGCGGCTGCTGGCCGACTTGCGGCAGGTTCTGCTGGACGCCGGGGCGATTGTCTCGGAAACGGCCTACATTCCGGGCAAGGTGCATGGCCGCATCGATGCCGGCAGCGATGGCTGGCTGTATTACTCCACGCACCGCGGTTCGCCCGGCACCTCAACCGACAAGCACGAGTATCAAGGGGACTGGATCTTCCGCAGCCACCCCGAGAGCGGCAAGACCGAGATCGTTACTCAGTCGCCGGTCCCTAAGCACTGCATTCCGTGCAGCGTGCTCGACCCCGAGCGGTTGATCTTCTACGGTGGGACTGCCGCCGGCAAAGATGCCAAGGATCAGGGCATTCAGTTCTTCGCCTACGATCTAAAGGGGAAGAAGCTCCTGTTCGCCGGCCCCGACGGCCCCGCGCGGTATATGTTCTTCGCCCCGTCGACAGGCACGGTCTACTACGGGCCCGGCGGCGAAGGGGCCACGGTCGACCTGATGCGTTACCATCCCGAGAAGGACAAAGCCCCCGTTTCGGTAGGCGTGGTGATGGGCCTAAGAACGGCGACCCAAGAGACCAAGCAGGGCTACGTCTATACGGTGTCGCACGACCCGGAGGCCACGCTCTGGTCGTTCAACACCAAGACCGAGAAGGCCGAGAAGCTCGGCTCGGCCGTGGTGGCCAAGGCCTCGTACATCACTTCGCTCGATGTCGATCCGACGGGGCGGTATCTCTACTATCTGGCCGGTGCCCACGGCGGCGGGGCCGGCGAAGGAACTCCCGTGGTGCAGTTCGATCTGCAGACCAAGACCAAGAAAGTGCTGGCCTTCCTGCATCCTTTCTATCAGAAGAAGTACAGCTACACGCCCGATGGCACGTTCAGCTCGGCGCTCGATGCCAAGGGGGAGAAGCTGTACATCACCTGGAACGGCACGCGGAATCCTGTGTCGCAAGGCTCGAAGACCTGGGAGTCGTGTGCGATGACGGCGATTCACATTCCGGCCAGCGAGCGACCGTAATGGCGCGATCGACGCTACGCAACGCGGGATTCTGCGCATTCGTCCTGGCCGCGTTGACGCAGGCCGGAGGAGCAGAACCTGCTGCCAAACCGAACCCTCGCTACCCGCTCCCGTATCCGCCCAAACTGCCCGATGGCCAGACGGTCGTCACCGAAAGTGGCCCGCAGTTTCTCAAGCCGGGGCCGAACCTGCGCGAGGGTGTGACCATCGCCACGGTGGCGCCGACGATCGACTTCGCCTTCTATCCCGAGCAGAACTACCCGGGCAACCCGTGGTCCCATCGCTCCGATGGCTTCGTGCTGGGGGACAAGTTCTATTCGTCCTCCAATGATCACCTGGCCCCGCGCGGAACGGCCCATCTTTGGGAGTACGACGCGGCCGCCAAGCAGTTCCGACTGCTGTGCGATACGACCAAGTTCCTGGAATCGCAAAAAGCCTTCCCGGAAGACATGAACTACCGGCCGGGCGAGATGCAGAGCCGCATCGACCTGGGCAAAGACGGTTGGCTGTACTATGCCACCGATCGAGGCTCGCCGACGGTCACTCATGACAAGAACGGCTACCGCGGCGAGTGGATCCTGCGGACTCATCCGGCCACGCGCGAGACCCAGATCGTCGCCACGTTTCCCATCGCCAAGCACACGCTGCCCGCCAGCGTGCTCGATCCTGAGCGGATGATCTATTACGGAGGGACCGCTCCCGGCAAGGATGCCACGAATCAAAAGGTGCAGTTCTTCGCCTGGGACGTGACCGCGGGGAAGCTGCTGATCCAGGCCGACGACGGCCCCACGCGAACGCTGATCCTCTCGCCCAAGACCGGCCGGGTCTTTTGGGAAGGAAAGATGTACGACCCGGCCACTGGCCAGATCACGTCGACCAAACTGCCGCATGTTCGCTCGGCCACTCGCGAGACTCCCCAGGGAATTGTCTATGGCACGTCGGGAACCAAGGCCGACCTGTGGGCGTTTCACGTGGCAACCGGCGAAGTCGAACAGCTCGGCACGGCCGCAGTGGCGACCAACGAGTACATCGCCTCGATCGATGCCGACCCCACGGGGCGGTACTTGTACTATATCCCCGGCGCTCATGGCGGGGCCGCGGCCGATGGCACGCCGGTGGTGCAGTACGACGTGAAGACCAAGACCCGCAAGGTGCTGGCCTTTGTGCATGCCACCTTCTGGGAGAAATACGGCTACGCGCTGGATGGCTCGTTTGGCTCGGCGGTCGACGAGAAGGGAGAGCGGCTGTTCATCTCGTGGGACGGCTGGCGGAAGGGTCAACCTCGCGGCTGGGAATCGGCGGCAATCACCGTACTGCATATTCCGAAGGAAGAGCGGGCAGGAAATTGAAACGAAAACGGAAACCTCACGCCAAGGCGCGAAGACCGCAAAGAAAGAAAAAGAAGGACGAAGACGCTGTTGTCCACAGAGGCACACAGAAATACACAGATGAAATGCAACTGCTGCAACCTCTCCTCTTTATCTGTGTCGTTCTGTGTTATCTGTGGACAATAAATGCATTTTGTCATCTTCCGATCCAAGCCGCTCGTCTTTTTGTTTCCTTTGCGATCTTTGCGTCTTTGCGTGAGGCCACTTTATAGCGACGCGTAGTTGTTTCGCACTGCGGACGTTGAATAGGAATGTTTTCATGCCTCGAATCTCCCCCATCTTCAGCCTCGCCTTCCTCTGTGGACTCTCATCGCTCGACACCGCTCGGGCCGAGAAGCCGGTCTTCGTCTTCCGCGATCAGGGCCAGGAGGCCGGGCTCTTCCCCGCCCTCTCCGGGATCGAGGGACATTCCGCCGGATGGGGCGATGCCGACGGAGATGGCCAGATCGACTTGTATGTCGGCACCTTCTCTCGCGCCGACGGCAAGGGCAACGCCCTGTTTAAGAACGTGAACGGCAAGTTCCAGGTCGTGGAGCAGCCGGCCGTGCAGCTTCGCGGCCGCAGCAATTCTTCGTTGTTCGTCGACTTCGACAATGACGGCGATCTCGATCTTTACGTCGCCAGCATGCCGCAGCCCAAGCAGCAACTGGCCGGGTGTAGTCTGCTGCGGAACGAGGGCCAGGGGAAGTTCACTGACATCTCGGCCGACAACGGGGCCTGTCCGGCGGGCTTTGGCGGCCGAAGCGCCGCGGCCCTCGACTTCGACGGCGATGGCCTGCTCGATCTGCTCGTCGGCGAGGACCCCATCAAGGGCTACAACGGCTCTACGACCACCAGCTCTCGCCTGTTCCGCAACCTGGGCGGGCTGAAGTTTGAGGACGCCTCGACTGCGGCCGGACTGCCCGCCGGCATCCCTGGCTTGGGCGTGGCGGCTGGCGATCTCAATGGCGACGGCTGGCCCGACTTCTTCATTGCCTCGAAAGGCGGAGGCAACCGCCTGTTCCTGAACGACGGCAAGGGGAAGTTCGCCGAAGCCGAAGCAACGCGCGAGGTCTTCGACTGGACCACTCGTCCGCCCAAGCCGACCAACGAGGACACCCCGTGCGGCGTGGCGATGGGCGATGTGAATCGCGACGGCCGCCCCGACCTGTTGATCGGCCACCATTACTCGCGACCCTGGGTCGATCCGGTCTCGAATCGGCTCTACCTGAATCGCGGCGTGGTGAACGGCAAGCTGGTCTTCGAGGATGTCAGCGAAGCCGTGGGACTGAAGCCGCTCTTGATGAAGGCCCCGCATGTTGAAGTGCAGGACTTCGACAACGACGGCTGGCCCGACCTGCTGATGAGCTTCATCAAGTTCGCCGACGGCACGCCCCACCCATTGATCTACCGCAGCCTGGGCGTGAAGGACGGGCTGCCTCGCTTCGAGGAGCGCGTGACCGCACTTAACGACTTCCCCACGGCCGAGGACAAAGCCGTCTCGCGGACCGGGGCCTTCTTCGACAAGATGATCCAGGAACGCAAGATTCTGTACACCGCCCCCGGTCCGTCGGGTGATTTCGACAACGACGGCCGGCTGGATCTATTCTTCGCCAGTTGGTGGCCCAAGGCCCCTTCGCTGCTGCTGCATAATGAAACGCCCGGCGGTAACTGGCTGAAGGTCGAAGTCCGCGGCCCCGAGGGAGTGAACCGGATGGGCATCGGCTCGGTGGTGCGAGTCTATCCGGCCGGCAAGCTGGGAGACGCGGCCGCGCTCTTGGCACATCGCGAGATCGCCGCCGGTTACGGGTACACGTCTGGCCAGGAAGCGATCGCCCACATCGGCCTGGGGGAAGCTGACAAAGTCGACGTGGAGGTGATCCTGCCGCACGGCAAGGGGAAGCTGACCCGAGCGGGCGAGAAGGCCAACCAGCGACTGGTGATCACAGGAAAATGATCGCTCGCGTACGAGTTTGCCCCTGACGTCCCCTCCCGGCAACCGCCCGGCGCGGTATAATTCCTTAAGCCGGCCCGCGTCCACTTCGGACGCCTGGGCCGGGCTCTTTTTCGGGAAGGCGTGTCAGCGATGGAGAAGGAAATTCGAGACCGGGCCGAAGCGATCCAGAAGCGGATCACCCAACTCCGAGACTCTCTTTGACCTGGCTGACAAACAAGCCCACGTTGCACAACTCGAGCACAAGATGCTCGAACCCGGTTTCTGGGAGCGGCAGGAAAGCGCTCGCGAGACCGTCGGCCAGTTGAAGTCGCTCAATGCGATCGTCAAGCCGATGAACGATCTGGAGTCGCGGGCCGGGGACATCGAGGGCTACATCGAACTGGCCGACGAAGATCCCGAGCTGGCGGCCGAGCTTCTTATCAAGCTGGAAGAGACCGAAAAGATCCTGGCCGACCTGGAGTTGAAGGGGCTGCTGAACGGGCCTTACGACGCCAATGCGGCCATCGTGACCGTGAACGCCCGCGACGGCGGCACCGACGCCCACGACTGGGCCGAGATGCTGCTGCGGATGTACGGCCGCTGGGCCGAGGCCCAGGGCTACGACATCGAACTGCTCGACCGGCAAGACAACGAAGTCGCGGGCATCAACAGCGCCACGTTCGCCGTGCGCGGAGCGATGGCCTACGGCTACTTGAAGGGGGAGACCGGCATGCACCGGCTGGTGCGGATCAGTCCCTTCAACGCCGACGCGAAGCGGCAGACCAGCTTCGCCGCGGTCGACGTTGCGCCCGAGCTGCCCGAGTCGGAAGAGATCGAGATCAAAGACGAGGACATTCGCGAGGACGTCTATCGAGCGTCCGGCGCCGGTGGTCAGCATGTGAACAAGACTTCGAGCGCTGTTCGTTTGACGCACGCTCCCAGCGGCATCGTCGTCGCTTGCCAGGCGGAGCGGAGCCAGCACAAGAATCGCGCCACGGCCTACAAGATGCTGCGTGCCAAGCTGGCCCGTCAGCAGGAAGATAAGGCGGCCGCCGAACTGGCCGCCAAGTACAACGAGCAGCCCAAGACGGGCTTTGGGTCGCAGATTCGGAACTACTTTCAGCATCCCGACCAGCGGGTGAAAGACGCCCGCACTGGCTTTATGGTGGGAAATTTCCAAGGCGTACTGGATGGAAACATCCAAGGCTTTCTGGACGCTTTCCTGCGCTGGCGGGCGGGCGGCGAAGAAGCGACGGAAGAGTAGCGAACGAGGTACTCCTGCGTGGTGGAGTACTCGAGCAGGCTGGACGCCGGCACCACAATCGGGAGCAACGTCGATGCGTCTGCCTGATTGGGTCTGGAAGATGAATCTGACGGGGGCCGCGGCGGTCGTCCATCTGACCTGCCTCGGACTCAGCATCCTCACGGTCTGGATGTTTGGGGGCATGGAGGAGTCGTACGCGGATTTGCCGAAATGGAAGATAGAGATATTCCCCGTCGCCGCGTACTTCATCCTGGTGCTGACGTTTCCCATTGCCTGGTGCAGCATTCTGGACGGATACGAGTCGCTTCCGCTGCTGGCTTCGATCCTGGTTCCCATCAATGCCTATTTTTGGGGTGGATGCCTGTCGTGGCTGATCGGGCCGAATCCCTGGCCTCGCCGGGAAAACATTGACCCAGGGGACTCATAAGCCTAGCTTGATGAATAGCCGCGTGGGACTTTCTCCTCCGGCGTACCTCTCCAGCATCCTGGCCCGCAAAGGAGTTTCCTCATGTCGCCCCGCCCTCGCCCGAATCCCGCCTGTCCCGATTGTCAGACTCCGGAGCTGAACCGCCGGCAGTTCGTTACCACGATGGCCGGGGCTGCACTGTCGGCCGGTATCGCCGGTTCGCTCGCGCCGCGGGCGTTGGCCGCGCCGAAGAAGGACAGCCCTGCCGAGCAGGGTGTGAAGCGGCTGTACGATAGCCTGAGCGAGACGCAGCGGGCCGAGATCTGCCTGAAGTGGGACGACCCGCGCCGCACGCGGATCAGCGCCAACTGGCACATCACCAAGGCCGAAGTGGCCAGCCTGACGCCTGACCAGCGAGCCACGGTGACGGAGATTTTAAAAGGGGTCACCTCGCCCGAGGGCTACGAGCGATTCCTGAAGCAGATGGAAGATGACCACGGGGGGATCGACAAGTACTCGGTGGCGATTGCCGGCACGCCGGGCGAAGGGAAGAGCTGCTTCCTGCTGACGGGGCGGCATCTGACGCTACGAGCCGATGGTGACACGACCGAGAACTCGGCCTTCGGCGGCCCCATGATCTACGGGCACGGCAAAGAAGGGAAACCGAGCGACAACCTGTTCTTCTATCAGACCAAGCGGGCCAACGAAGTGTTCGCCGCCCTCGACGAGAAGCAGCGCAAGGTCGCCTTGCTGGCGCGGACTCCCAACGAGAGCGCCGTGGAGATCAAGGGAGCCAGCCCCAAGGCCCCCACGCCCGGCATCGGGCTGGCCGAACTCTCGAGCGATCAGCGCGAGCTGGTGAAGAAGGTGTTGGCCGACATTCTGTCTCCTTATCGCAAGGACGACGCCGACGAGGTGCTGTCCCTGGTCGAGGCTGGCGGCTGGGACAAGGTCCACATGTCGTTCTACTCGCCCGGCGACTTGGAAGAGGACGGGGTGTGGGACGTCTGGCGGATTGAAGGGCCGACGATGGTCAGCCACTTCCGCGGCTCGCCGCATGTGCACGCGTACCTGAACGTGGCCAAGGTCTAAGGACCGCGCACCAGCGAACTCCCTCTCCCTGATCTCAAGATGGGGAGAGGGCCGGAGTAAGGGGCAGACACTCGGTGTCATGCCCCTTTTTCGTTTTGCTGCGCGCCTTGGGAATCGGCGGGTGGATTGCGATGGCCAATGAAAAAAGCCAAGAGATTCCCATGCCTGGTTCCCAGCTATTTTCCACGACCCGGTGATTCTTTGTGGTGTTCGACCTTCACCAACGTGTTTTTTCTGCGAATGATTTGCCCTGACCGAGCCCAAACCTTAGAATCCCCGAAGTGTGGCAGCGTAGCGACGGTCTGGTCGACCTCCACTCTCTCCCGTCTGAAATGCCTCGTTCGAGGTCGAGTCTGGTCCACGTGACGAAGTTGTATTCGTTCTGTTGGGGCAGCATTTCCGAGAGGACATCATGTCAATTCAAGTTGCATGCGGTGAATGTCAACGGACATTCAAGGTGAAGGATCGCTATGCCGGCATGACCGGTGCGTGTCCCTTCTGCGGTAACATGCTGGCAGTCCCTCCGGCTCCTGCTCCTGCGCCAGGCGAAGGGGACTTGATCCATCAGTCGACCGAACCGGCCGAGCACTCGACCTCGAGCCTGTCGCTGATGACCCGAGTGCCGATGAAGCCGTGCGCCTCGTGCGGCAAGGACATCCTGATCGGCAGTCCCTCGTGCTTTTATTGCGGAGCGACCCTCCCTGATGCGACCTCCTCGCCGCAGCCCGAGCCAGTCTCTTCGGGCCTAGGCGGCGATCGCGAGATGCTGGCCCACATTCAGCAGGTGCTGGCTCAAGAGCAAGCCCGGCTGCGCGTGAAGCCGGGTGAACGCCCCAGCGAAGTCGGCTGAGAGAATTTGTGGTGCAGGCGTCCCGCCTGCCTGAGCATCGAACGCACTCAACACAGGCGGGACGCCTGCACCACAAAGCAGGCCGTATCCCCACCGCAGGGCATCGGGTATCTTCCGGGCGTTCCCTTGTCTGGTCCTGCCCCGAGAAATCCGATGCGACACGATGGCCGCCGTCCCGATGAACTCCGCGTGCTCAAGATCAAGCGACGCTACACGCGACCTGCCCCCGGCAGCGTGCTGATTCAGGCCGGGCGGACCACCGTCCTGTGCACGGCCAGCATCGACGAGAATGTTCCCCCTTGGCTCAAAGACAAGGGAACCGGCTGGGTGACGGCCGAGTACAGCATGCTCCCCGGCAGCACGGCCCCGCGCAAGCCGCGCGACAAGGCGGGCAAGGTCGACGGCCGCACTACCGAAATCCAGCGACTCATTGGTCGCAGCCTGCGGGCGGTGGTCGACATGAAGGCCCTGGGCCCGCGGACCATCACCATCGACTGCGACGTGCTCGAAGCCGACGGCGGCACGCGCACGGCCAGCATCACCGGGGCCTTTGTGGCCCTGGTCGACGCCATCCGGACGATCCAGTTGCCCGATCCCAACGTGAGTCCGCTGCGGCAAAGCGTGGCGGCCATCAGCGTGGGCATCGTCGCCGGCAAGCCAGTCCTGGACCTGGACTACATCGAAGACGTCGACGCCGAAGTCGACATGAATGTGGTCATGACGGGCGAAGGCCGGTTTGTGGAAGTGCAAGGAACCGGTGAAGAGGCCACTTTCAGCGAAGACGAGCTGGCTTCGCTGTTGAAGCTGGCCAAGGGGGGCATCAAGCAATTGACGTTGTTGCAGAAGCAGGCGTTGGGCAAGCAGTGGCCGTTCTGAACTTAAAGTAGGGTGGGGCTGTGCCCACCATGCGATGCAAGGCAAGGAACACCAGGGGGCGGAGTTCGACTTGTACCGCTATTGGTCGCCCTGATCGGGCGTCCACAAGATCCCACACAATTCAAAACGACTCAGAATGGCCGCCCGATAGGCGTCAAGGTAGACGCGTACTTTTTCAACGAGCGGCAAGATTGCCACGTTCGCATTCTGAATGGCCGCTTCTTCACATTCGGCAAGGAGAGTTCGTAATAGCGGGTCAATTGACTTGAGCTGCGAGATCTCGGTTATCGCTGGAGAGGGAGGCATCTCAAGCCAGCCATCCAGAATCAAATCATAAGAAATGAACTCGTAGGCTAGCCCCGAATACCGCTGAACTCTCGACCTGATCTTCGATTGCCATTCTTGATCGAGCGCTGACACTCTGGCCTCGGGGAATGCTATCTCTTTGCCAACACACAGAGTTCGTGCTTCTGCATGAGCCCGAATCGCACGGGGGGCCACATGGTCCCTGCCGTATTTCTTGAAGATTGGGCGATTGGCGGGATCAATACGAGGGCGACCCATGCATTCCACTTTCGAGGAGTTGTCGACAGCCGTCAACGCGTCGCGACGGACTGCTTCGTAGTGCTTATCTGAAGTTAGGGACAGTCACCTGCTCGCAGGACGGTAATGGTCAAAGCGTCGGCTGACATGGTTCTCTGTGCCGTGAACAGGACCGCTAGCGGCGAACCGTCGCGACGCACCACCAGCGATCGCAACTTCCCGATCCGATTTCGCCAGGGATCAAACGATTCGAGCAGGGTATCCACAGTCAAGCTGCTGGAAAGCTCGTCGTAGGGGAAATCCAGCTGACTCGTCCACGCGGCCAAGGAAGGGTTGCTTCCTGCCAGCAAATGGAGCTTGGGCAGCGGTTGGTGAGTGCAGACCGTGACGCTGGGGACGCCCCCCTCCGCCAGAACCGTGAGCAGGCAATTGATATAGCCCTTCTCTCGCGCGGCGACCCAGGCCTCGGTGTCGTCCGGAGCAGGGATGGCACCGTCCGCGATCAATTTTCGGTAACAGGCATCGGCGTCGATTTGCAGCCGGTGTAACTGATCGAGCTCATCCGTCAGCGACTCAGGCTTCTTTGTGAACCAACCGAACATAGCTGCCTCTGGGTACTCATCCTGCTGTGCGGAATTGCCACAGCATTCTATCCCGCGCCGCCCCGATTCCCGCGAATTTGCTTGATCCTTACGACTCTTTTCGCGAAGATCCAGCATAGCCGGACCCTAGCACTCTCCCATCATTTCCCCGTCCGGCCGTGGGAACATTCGTTCAAGGAGCTGGCCCGATGATTTTCCGCAGATTGCTGTGCTGCGTGGCGATGGCTGGATTGTTGCTTGGCTCCCGTGCGGCGCTGGCCGAGAGCAAGTTCGAGAAGGCAAGCTCTGATCAGGCCGTGATCGACTACATCGACAAGCTCATCCGTCAGGGTTGGGCCGATGCCGAGTTGAAGCCTGCCCCGGTTGCTTCCGATGGAGAATGGCTGCGTCGTGTTTACCTCGACACACTGGGCCGCGTTCCTTCGGTCGACGAAGTGAACGAGTACCTGGCCAGCAAAGAGGCCGACAAGAAAGCGAAACTGGTCGAGAAGCTGCTGAACGGAACGGGCTACGAAGAAGAGTTCGCCCGCAACTTCACCACGATCTGGACCAACATCCTGATCGGCCGCAACGGCGGCAACGATCCGCAGCGGCCCGTCAATCGCCCGGGCATGCAGCAGTACCTGCGGCGCTCGTTCCTCAAGAACAAGCCGTACGACAAGATGGTCTTCGAGCTGATCTCGGCCGACGGCGGCAACACGCCCGGCACGCCCGAGTTCAAAGGCGCTTCGGCCGGCGCGGTGAACTTCCTGCTCGACAACCTGCAGGAGGGCCAGGTACCGGCGACCAACAAGGTCTCGCAGATCTTCCTGGGGATGCGGGTCGGCTGCACGCAGTGTCACAATCACCCGTTCAATGACTGGAAGCAGAACGCCTTCTGGGAGATGAACGCCTTCTTTAAGCAGGCCAAGGCCCTGCGAACTTTCGGCGGGCGGGGCCGCGATATCGCCTCGGCCGTGCTGACGGATGAAGACTACGAGGGGGAGAACAACACGCCCGAGGAAGCCGCCATCTTCTACGAGCTGCGCAACGGGCTTTTGAAGGTGGCCTATCCGCGGTTCATTGATGGCAGCGAGATCAGCAAGAGCGGGTTCGTCTCGGACGTGAACCGCCGCGACGAGCTGGCCAAGATGGTCGTGAAGAGCCCCTACATGCAGCAGGCGGCCATGAATCGCCTGTGGGGTCACTTCATGGGATTCGGCTTTACCAAGCCTTTGGACGACATGGGCCCCCACAATCCGGCGTCGCACCCGGAGTTGATGGAGCGGCTGGGGAACGACTTCGGGGCGTATGCCTATGACCTGAAGCGGGCCATGAAGTGGTTCATGATGAGCGAGGCCTATTCGCTATCGAGCAAGATCAGCGAAGGAAACAAAGCCGACGACCCGGGCCGGGGCGAAACGCCCATGTTCAGCCACTTCTACCTGCGGCAGATGAACGCCGAGCAGCTCTATGATTCGTTGATCGTGGCCACCGAGGCCCACAAGACGATCAAGGAGAGCTACGAGGAGCAGGAGAAGATCAAGAACACCTGGTTGCAGCAGTTTGTGGTCGCCTTTGGGACCGACGAGAACGACGAGACGACCACGTTCAACGGCTCGATCCCGCAGGCCCTGATGCTGATGAACGGCGACCTGATCAAGAAGGCGACCAGCGCCGAACAGGGGGGGTTCCTGCATCGGGTAGCCGTCGACGGCAGCAAGGATGGGACCAAGATCACCCGGCTCTATCGGGCGGCCCTGGGACGCGATCCTTCTTCCGGCGAAAGCCAGATGGCCCAGAAGCTGTGGCAAGCCCGCGGCGGCAACACCACCGGCGCGCTGCAAGACGTGTGGTGGGCGCTGTTGAACTCGAACGAGTTCATCATCAACCACTAAGAACCGGCTAAGGATGCAGGGCGTTTCCCTTCTCAAATCTCAAATTTGAGATCTCAGATTTGAGATTTGAGAGGGATTCGCAGTCAGGGGACAGGGCCGATGTTGTTTCAACTCTTGGATCGTCTCTTTCCGGCCAGTTGCCCGGTCGATATCTCGGCCAAGCGCTGGATCGAGTATCGGCTGTACTGGCTCGAGCAAGAGTTCGGGCGGCAATGTCTTGATCGATCGCAACCCATCGTTGAGCCCACCCCCGCGTTCTTTCCCGATCGTTACGACAAATCGCCCGACTCGATCCAAAGAATGCTGGCGCGAATTTGCGTGGGAATGGGTGTCGACGTGGAGCGCATTCAACTGGAGTTCTTTACGGAGAACCGCAAGCTCCAGTTTGTGAACGGTCGAGGGCAGGCCATCGCAGGGGCGGCCGGGCTTTACGAAGACTCCGACGGCATGTTCACCATTCGGCTCGAGACTTCGCAATTCGACGACCCGATGTCCCTGGCCGGAACCATTGCGCACGAATTGGCCCACGTGCGGCTGCTGGGTGAGCATCGCATTCCTCGCACGGTGTATGACAACGAGTTGCTGACGGATCTCACCGCGGTCTTTCACGGCTATGGGATTTTCCTGGCCAACATCCCGCGCAATTGGGAGTCGGATACGGGACGCTGGCCCGTGACAAACCTGAAGAAGCCCGAGTACATGTCTGGGCCGATGTACGGATACGCCCTGGCTCATCTGGCTTGGTTCCGAGGCGAGGCCCAACCGAGCTGGCGCAGCCATCTGGAATCGGGGGCCAAGGCCAACTTCGATCAGGCCCTGCGCTTTTTGAAGGCCACCGGCGACTCGGAATTCGCCCCGCCGCGTGAGGGCTAGGCTTGGCCTGCACCTTTTCCCATCTCAAATCTCAAATTTGAAATTTCAGATTTGAAATTTGAGAGTTGAGAGGGAATCTCCGAAGTTACCGCGTCGCCACCAGATCCTGCTGCCCCATCGCCGCGTGGGCGTGCAGCAGCAGCTCCTTGGTCTCGTCCCAGCCCAGGCAGGCGTCGGTGACTGAGACCCCGTACTTGAGCTGGCTCAAGTCGTCGGTCAACTTCTGGCTTCCCTCGGCAATGTTGCTTTCCAGCATCAGGCCGATCACGTGCTGGTTGCCCGCCACGCGTTGGGCTACCACGTCGCGCCACACGAAGGCCTGGCGGCGGTGATCCTTCTCGCTGTTGGCGTGACTGCAATCGACCATCAGTCGCGGCGGCAGTTTGCCGGCGGTCAGTTGGTCGGTGGCGGTCTGCACCATCTCGGCGGCGAAGTTGGGGCCCGAGCGTCCGCCGCGCAGGATCAAATGCCCCCAGGGGTTCCCCTTGGTCTGGATGACGCAGGTCTGCCCGTTGGCGTCGATGCCCAGGAAACTGTGCGGATGCCCGGCCGCCTGCATAGCGTCCATGGCAATCTGCAGATTCCCATCGGTGGCGTTCTTGTAGCCGACCGGCATCGAGAGGCCGCTGGCCATCTGGCGATGGGTCTGCGACTCAGTGGTCCGGGCGCCGATCGACGCCCAGGTGACCAGATCGGCGGTGTACTGCGGGGTGATCGGGTCCAGCATCTCGGTGGCGGCCGGCAGCCCCATCTCGTTCACCTTCAGCAGGATCCGGCGGGCGGCCGTCAGCCCGGCCTGGATGTCGAAGGTGCCGTTCAGATGGGGATCGTAGATCAGCCCCTTCCAACCGATAGTGGTGCGGGGTTTCTCGAAGTAGACCCGCATCACCACGTACAGGCGATCGGCGACTTGCTGCGAGAGCTCGCGCAACCGGCCGGCGTACTCCAGGGCGGCCTTCTCATCGTGAATCGAGCAGGGCCCCACGATCACGAGCAGGCGTGAATCTTCGCCCCGCAGGATCCGTTTGACCGCTTCGCGCCCCTCGACCACGGTCACATTGGCCGCGGGCGTCATCGGGACCTGGTCGTGAAGTGCCGCAGGCGGGACCAAAGGAATGGTCCCCCGAATATTGATGTATTGTGTTGGCTGCATCCCCTCAGAATACGCGGGAGGCCTTTCGTGCGGAAGGGGTGTGCGGCGGTCGCCAAGGTGGGGGATTGCTGTGGGCAAGGGGCCAATCAAGGCAGATCGACGGCCGGCCGCGGGCCTTGCTCGCGCTCGCCGTCGTCGATGGTCGTCAGCCCCAGAAAGACCGTCGGATCCATGTCATCGGAAAGGACACGGCCCGATCCATCGGCCATGCCGGCGATCGCCTTTTGCCGATGCAATCCGCCGAACTGCCGGCCGTAACCGAGCAGGGGGAGCTTGTCGCCGTCCGCGCCCCGTACGGTCGCAGGGCCTCCCGCGGTCCACGGCCCGGGGTTGTCTCCCGTTTCGATCACCAGCAGGGTGAACTCGGCCCCGTCGCGGAGATCCTCCTTGGTGCATTGCCGGTCGTAGCCGAAGATGCCGGAGCCCTTCGCCAGCGGCCCGACGGCAGCATCGAGCCCGTTGCCGGCCATGCCCACGTAGTTGGTCTGGCCGATGCCCGAGGGGAGTTCCAGGCGAGGACCGGCCGGGCAAAGCAGCAGATGAACCGAGTAGGCGTGCCCGACGACATCCTCGTCGTTCTCGCCCCTGACGTGCGTGGTCATCGCCAGGTTCGCGGGTGTATCCCAGGCTTTCTTCCGGTCGATCTCAAGGCCGATCTGGCCGTCGAGTACGTACCCCCATGCGCCGATGTACCAGCTCCAGCGTTTGTCAGGAGCAAGATCTGCGTTCTGGATCGTGCCATAGGGGTACGCACGGTTCGGGTGTTCGAAGGTCAGGACACCCAGACCGATCTGCCTGACGTTGTTCTCGCACTGGGCCATTCGGGCCGCTTCGCGAGCCGAGAAGACCGCCGGGATCGCCAGCGTTCCCAGGACGGCCACGACGAACAAAACGACGATCACTTCCAACAGACCAAACCGCATGGGGACCTTTCCTCATTGAGTCCCAAATCTCAGATTTGAGATTTGAGATAGAAGATGCCCTGCGATTCTACGCCGTTGGCAGTTCGGAGAGGAAGCCGCGGCCCTACTTCAAATCCACCGACCAGTAGGCGTTATCCAAAAAGCTCTTCCAGCTCTCGTACTTGGGATTGCCCAGCTTGATCGACAAGAGCGGGCTGCGGCGCGGTTTAACGGGCTCTTTGACCAGCCGCATGCCGGCTTCGTCGGGGGTGCGGCCCCCCTTCTTCACATTGCAGTTCACGCAGCAGCAAACAATATTCTGCCACGAGGTCTCGCCGCCGCGGCTGCGGGGGAAAACGTGATCCAGGCTCAGTTCGCTGGTGGGGAAGTGCTTGCCGCAGTACTGGCAGCGGTTCGAGTCGCGGGCGAACAGATTCCGCCGGTTGAACTTGACCGTCTGCTTGGGCATGCGATCGAAGATCAGCAAACGAATCACCCGGGGGACTTGGATCTCGAAGTGGACGGTCTGGATCCAGTCCTGGTTGGGCTCTTTGAAGCTCGAACGAAGCTCGCTGATTTCACGCCAGGAATCGAAGTCGTAGTTGGCGTACTGCCCGTCCTCCACGTGGATGACCTCGGCGAGGTCACGGCACAGCAGGCAGAAGGCCCGCCGTACGCTGATCACATGGATGGCTTGATAAAGACGGTTAAGCACCAAAACGCTCGCCCCCAGAGATGGGGTCGCCGCACTGCTCATCAAGGTCCCTCCACTTTCCAGAGTCTGGAGCACGGAGCCGGATCACCGCAGGTATTCTAGCGAGGTGGTCGGATGAAGGCCAGCTTTTCGAATGCGTGCATCAAGTCTTCACAACGGGGTTTCGTGGCGGTGCGTCCACGGTGGGCTCGCGTGGCCGACCCCGGCGGGGTCTCAGCAATTAGCCGGGGGCGAAGCGCCACCCCCAGTGGATTGAAAGAGAGCACGTTCGACCCCGAAGGGGTCGCAGCCTACTTCGAGCGGCGGTGTAAGCTGTCACCCCTGCCGGGGTCAGGAGGAAATGGGAGGCAGCAAACCCGGGGTGGCGCTTCGCTTACCCCCGGCTAATCGCTGTGACCCCTCCGGGGTCGATCTGAAAAGGGACCGTACCCAAGACGCTAGCAAGGTTACGGCTGCTTCAGCGCCTGCTTCAAGCCGTCGAGCAGGACCTTCTCCGATTCGGCAGCCACCCAGCAATAGCCGTGCTCTTTCACGAACCCCTCCTGGCGGGTTTTCTCGGTCGGGATGTAGCCCGGGGCACACTCCCCGTACCCGGCAGTCATCACCAGGGCGTCGGGGCGAAGCTGACTGGCGGCGAGTTGGTAGGCGACAAAGGCCTCGGCCGGGGCCAGCACAAACACGGCCGGGCCAAAATCGACCAAGGGCAGATCGATCGTCTGGCCGCGAGCGCAGCGGGCCAGCCAACTCAGCCCCAGAGCTGCTTCGCTCCGCACGCGACCCTCGGCTTTGTCGTCGGCCAAGGTCTTCTTCAGGTTCTCTTCCGAGAGCTTGCCCCCCGTCTCGGGTTGGAAGCGAATGGGGACGCTGCGAAACGCGGCCTGAGTCAGCGGCACGCGGCGCGTCCCTTTCCAGGCGTCGGCCATGCCCGATCGGAGCCGCTGGGCCAGTTGCTTCCGGCCGTCCGGCGTGCCGTCGTTGTATTTGCCGGCGGTTGTGTCTCCGCTGCAGCCCGAGAAGTACATCTGAAAAACGCCCGGCTCTTCGCGCTGGCGGATCGAGCGGGCCAGCCCCACAAAGTCGGTGGACACTTCCCCTTGGCCGTAGTAGCTCATCGGATGCACGGCGTAGCTGCTCAGGGCGGCCACGGGCCGATCGCCGTTCCAGAAACTGATCGTCCGCAGTAGCGGGTCGATCGCGCCGTCGTCGGCATCGCGGATCTGCGGATCGCGGGTGAAGCTGTAACGGCTGAAGTTGGGGGCCGCGCCGGCGAGTTCGATGCGGCGGTTCGAGGCTACTTTCTCGATTTTGGCGGAGCCGATTCCCAGGTGCGTGACCGGCTGGGCGGTCTCGAGCGACTTGCGAACCGCTTGCGCAACTTGTTGCACGGTCTTGGCCTGGAAATCGACATCGAACATCGCCCCGGGCAGGCCGGCCTCATCCAGCAGCTTTTGCGCGGTGGTATCGGCATAGGGCGCGTCGTGCTGATGGACCGAACTCAGCAGCACCCGCTCGCGCGTCGTGCCGGCGGCCTCGGCCAAGGCATCACGCCAGAAGTCGTAGGCATCGTTGCGGATCTCGCACCAGTCGACCGTGGCCAGCACGATCGGCTTCTGAGACTCGGGTCCGAGCAGCACCACGCCCAGGGCGTAGAGCGGATCGCCGATCTTCTGGGCCTTGGTTTTCCAACCGGCGAGAAGCGGGTGGCCGAGGGGGGGCGTGACGTCTGCTCGAAAGGTCGCCAGGCGGAACACAGGCCTGGCGCTGGGGTCCGCGGCCGCAGCAGAGGCGGGCGAGACGAGATCGACCAGCGGCAAGACGCTGGCGGCAGCCATTACCGCCAGGGCATCGCGGCGAGAGAGCGAGGGCATGGTGCGGACCTCGAAGGGACGAGGAGAAGGAGTCGTGCCGAAGCTGGAGCATAACCGAACATCGGCGGGCCCACCTACTCCGGCGAGCGTACTTCGCCCGCGCAGGTGAAGGCAATCCGCCCGCTGTGGAAAGCGAGTACTGGGCTGCGGCCTTCCGCCACGTCCAACATGCCTTGCGCCAGGTTCGTGGTGGCCAGCGAACGGAGCCCGACGTACGACGTGGTGAGCCGCGGGTTGATCTCGATCACCACGTCTTGTCCTCCGCCAGGGTGGTCCCCCAGCACCATGTCCACCCCGACATAGCCCAGCAGACCGGGGATCGACGACAGCGCGGCCACGGCCAACCGCGACGCCCGAGCAGCCAGCGGCGCCTCGAGCGGCGAGCTGCCGCCCAGGTATTGAAACTGGCCATCCTGCGAGATCTCCTGCCGGCAGGGCGGGAGCGGGAAGACACCGGCCGGCCCGCAAAGGGCCGCCACGCTGGCCGCCTGTCCCGGCATGAAGCACTCCAGACGCATGTCGATGGGCCAGGTGGTGGCCCGCAGCGCATGCTCGTCATCGAGCAGGTAGATTCCTTGCGAGCCCGCCCCATAACGCGGCTTCAGAACCGAACGCTTCCACGGCAACGGGTGGGGGAGCTGCGTTCCTCCGACGATCTTGCTTCCCTCCGGAACGGGGATGCCTCGCATGTCCAGGTGGACCGCCGTGGCATGTTTGTCGGCCGTGAGCAGGATGGACGAGAGGGAACAGCCCAGCAGCTTGCCCCCGGCACGCGTGACCCAGGCGACTCGCTCCGAGAGCCGCCCGTCGAACTCCGGGGCGACGACCAGTGTCCAATCGGCCTGGGCAGCCGCTTCGGCCAGGACCATGCGATCGGAACGGTCACCGACCTCGATCGCTTCGCAACCGAGCATGCCGGCCCACAAGCGGCTGTTGCCCTCTGCGCAGATCACGCGCGTGTCAACTTCGGGCAGTCGGCCAAAGTCGCTGGCTAGCGCCATCAGCATGGCCTGCCCCTCGGTCATCAAAGACGCCGGGCAAAGCTGATCGGAATACGCCGAGCGCCATCCGCCGCCGGTGACGAACTCGTACAGAACAACAGATGGGCGCGGCATCGAGTTACTCAGGCGAAGCTTCGGTGCGACAGCGAAGCGAATTCCAAAGCTATTGTCGCGGGCTGCCGATGATCAGTTCGGTGGTCTTGTAATGGGCCAGCGAGTGGCCGATGAACTTGGCCCCGTCCGGATCCATGACGGCAATGTGCGTGTCGCTGGCACCATACGCGACGACCACGTGTTTGCCTATGCCGGGCCGCATGTAACCCAGCAGGCACGGGCCGTACTTCATCTTCCGGTTGATGTAGTAGCAGTCGAAGTCATTGGGCTGGACCGTGAAGCAGTCCATCCGCCAGCGCGGGTCCTGAATGATGGCGATCAGATTGCCGCGCGACACGGTGCCGTAGTTGGGGTTGGTGTCGGGGTTCGAGGAATCCCAGTAGCTAAGGTAGAGATTGAGCAGATTCATTTGCGTGACGACCCCGCGCCCTCCGCCCACGGCGCCGGCCCACCATTCGAGCGAAGCAGCCCAACAAGCGGTCGGATCGAATTGCTGAATTGGCGTGATCGAACGGTAGTTTTTGGCCATGCGGTGCTCCTGCCTCATGAGGGAATGTTGAGGGCGAATCCGGAGGTTGACTAAGGCAATGGCTGTGCCGTCGGTGGTCGGGGCGGTAAGCAGCCTCGCTCAAGTCGTTGGACTGGCGAGGGTTCGGGTGTTGTGGCCGAAACAGGGGCCATTGCGAAACCGTGTCGAAATCGCGACAGAGGTCTCAGAACGGTCGGACCTTACGGTCGCTTTTGCGTTTCGATCCGCACCACGCGATAGACCAGGAACTTCGGGATCTTGAGCTTGACGGCCCCTTCGGCCGGGGCGATCTCCAGGGGAGCCGCCTCGGGATCCTCAGGCGTCATCGTGTAGGCGCGCACAGCAGTCACCCCTGCGGGCAAGTGGAACTGCACCTCGGTTTCTTCCACGGCGATCGGTTTCTCGTCCTGGATGCCTCCGCCCGGGCTGTGCTTCTTCTCCGGCTCCTGGCGGTTGTAGTTCACCAGATGCAGGTCGATCTCGCTGCCTTGCGCTGGGCGACTGGCCGAGACCCGCACCGTGCGCGGCAGCTTCGAGAAATCGCTGCGCCCCGGTCGAGCCAGTATCTTCGTGACTTGCTCGGCCGGAGTAACGGCCGGGAAGATCACCCCGTAGCTCGCTTGCCGGCGCGTCAGCTCCCCGGGCATGTCATCGCCAAGGACATCGAACAGCACATGCTCATCCAGCAACCGCCGGCCGAGCTTCTTGAAGGCCTCGACGTCGGCCACGTGCCCGGCGTGCACCTGACTGCGCGGATAGAGGAGCAGTGCCTCGGCGTGCGGGCGATTGCCGCGGAAGACGCCGTCGTGCTTCTCCATGAAGTTGTAGTAGCGGACGATGACTTCCCGTGAGGCCGGATCTTTAAAACGGGTGTAGAAGCCCATCGGCGCGCCGCCGTTGGCCGCCAGTTCGGCGATGGCCGCCCGGATGCGGGTCTGCTCGTACTTGCCGAACGTAAACGGCTTGTCGTCGAACGCACCGCGCACGTAACGGGCCTGCAGCGTGATCTCTCCCATCCAGCCCTCGGCCAGATCGGTGTAGTTGCCCGACGCCCCGGCGCTATACCACAGGTAATCCTCGCCCTGACCCCAGACCTTGGCCGGCAGCAGGCAACGTTCATCCCCCGAGATCTGGTTAAAGTCCCCCAGGTGGTTCCACTGCGCGGCGATCAGCCCGGGCTTGATCGACCGGCCGTACTCCACAAAGACCTCGTCGAAGGCCTGTTTGTTCGACCACTGCGAGAAAGCCAGCATCTCGCGCCGCAAAGGGGTCGATTCTTCGGGCTTGTGCCAGCTCACAATCTCGCTGAATCTGTGATTGGCCAGGTCTTCGATGGCGAACTTTTCCTTCAACTGGTCGGCCGTATGGCGATCGACCAGGTACTTGCGAAAGCCGGCCTGGCAATGCTTGCAGTGGCAGTCGTGCCGATAGAAGTAGTTGGCGATGAAACCATCGACTCCCTTGTCGATGCCGCGCTTGGTCCAGGCCTTCAGAACTGCTCGCCAGTTTGGATTGTTCAGGCAGGCCCAATACTCCTTCATTTTGCCGATGGAGTAGTTCTGGTTGGTGATCGGCTTGCCGTCGCGGTCGACCTCAAGAAAGTCGAGCGGGTCGTCGACCGGTTTCTTGCCCAGCTCCTTCTCATCCCACAGGTCGCGATAGAACTTGAAGAAGCCGCGGGGGCCTTCGGGGCCGTCGAGATCGCCCACAAGGAATTTTACATTCATGTGGCCGACGACTTTCACGCCCAACTTGTGGATCTGGGCATTGCGGTTCTCGAACCAGGCCCCACACTCGGCGATTCCCTGTACGGGAAAGTGTGCCGGATAGCCTTTGTACTGCGGTGTGTGGACCAGTCCGAAGAAATGAGCCCCGTACATGCCGAACTGGGCCACGTCGGGGCGGGCGTCGCGGAGGAACTCCAGGTAGTCGTCGTCGCCGTACTGATCCCAGTGAGCGACGAGCCGCGTGAACTCGACCCGCGAAGGTGCAGCGGGAGCCTGAGCTAAGGCCGGCCCCGCGAACAGGACCACCAGCAAGGCCAGAGAGAGTCGAGCCATGGGAGCGCCCGGGGATCAGAGGTTTTTCGAGAGCGTTAGTTCGAGCGAGTCGCCTGGGCCAAGTCGGCCAGCAATCGGGCGGCCGCACCAGAATCGATCGCGGCCTCCGCATCACGGGCGGCAAAGGCCAGGGTATCGGCCCGTCCGGCCAGCCACAACGCAGCGGCCGCATTGGCCACCACTATATCGCGCGGCGGGCCCTTCTCTCCCTTCAGGATCTGCTGGATGATCGCAGCGCTGGCTTGAGGACCGCTGGCTGCGAGCGATGTAACCGGCGAAGTCGGCAGGCCGAAGTCGGCAGGGGTCCAAAGCAGCTCTTCCACACGGCCCTCGCTGGCCAGGCTGACGTGCGTCGGCCCTGAGAGCGAGACCTCGTCCATGCCGTTGGCACCCCACACCACGGCGGCGCGGCGCGTTCCCAACCGCAACAGCGCATGGGCGAGCTTCTCGCGAAGTGGGGCCTTGGCCACGCCGATCAGCTGAAAAGGGGCCGCCGCCGGATTGGCCAGCGGCCCCAGCACGTTGAAGATCGTGGGGAAGCCAAGCTGCTTGCGAACCGGCCCGACATGCTTCATGGCAGCATGCAGCAGCGGCGCGAAGCAGAAGGCGATGCCGAGCTTGGACAACGCTCCCTCGACACGGGCCACGTCCGCCTCGACATTCACCCCCAACTCGGCCAGAACATCGGCCGAGCCGCTCTTGCTGGTGATCGCCCGATTGCCATGCTTGGCGACCGGCAGACCAGCGGCCGCGGTGATCAAGGCTGCGGCCGTGCTGATATTGAACGTGCCGGAGCCATCTCCGCCGGTGCCGCAGGTGTCGATCAGCACTGGATGCAGGTGCCTGATCGGCGTCATGTGACGACGCATGGCGGCGGCCGCCCCGGCGATTTCGTCCACGGTCTCTCCCTTGATACGCAGGGCCGTGAGCAACGCGGCGATGCGGGCCTCGCTGGCTTGGCCGAGCATCATCTCGTCCACAGCGGACGACATCTCGGCTTCGGTCAGGGATTCGCCAGCGACGACGCGGGGGAGTACGGTTTCGAGCATGGAGGGGAGGCTAGTTCGGGGGGCAGGGATCAAGGATCAGGGGTCAGCCCGAGGAAGAGGTGATAGGTGTTGGGTGCTAGGTGAGGAAGAGCGAATGCTTTTCTACCAGGGATTGGGCGTGTGGGCGATTCCCTTCCCTGTGGCACATCTATCGCTTGGCCGGAGCCAGCGATCCCTCGCAGACTTCGTACTCGCCCGAGGCGACTGCCGCTGCGGTGATTATTTTTCCCGGCTGGCTGGCCGTGATGACGACTTTCCCCTTCACGGTCACGGGCGCGAGGAAGGCGACATCTCCATCCACTTCGAGCCGCGTGCAATCTTTCAGCGACGGCACCACGGCAAACCGCTCGTCAAAGCCGGCCAGCATCTGATACGGTTTGCCCAGTTCCACGATCGGCGGCTCGGTCAGTCCGCTCCTCAACTGTAGCGAAAAGTCCTCGGTCACTTCATAGGCATCGGAACGGATCACCAGCAGGTCGCGGGTCGATTTGACGGGGGCGAACCGTGATCGGGGCACCCGCATCGCGCCGGCCCGCTCGAACAGGCCGATTGCCGCCCCCATGGCCGTCTCGAGCTGAATGACGGGCGTGCTCTTGGTGTCACAGGGATCGACGTGCTTGCGATTCACGATCAAAGGGAGCGGCAACACGTCGCGGTGTTCGTCGAGCAGTGCGGCCAGGGCCTCGAGGTCGATCCACAGGTTGTTCGTGTTGAAGTAACGATGCTTCTCGATGTCCTGAAAGGCCGCATCGTCTTCCTCGCGGCATTGGGCCTTCTCGCGAAGCACGAATCGCCCCTTGCGGCTGGTCAGATGTCCCCCCTTCTTGTCGGCCTGCGTCCGGTCGGCCACTTCCATCAGAAAGGGGACTTGCTGCTTCACGACGTAGCCCAGGATCGCCGTATCGAGGGTGGCCCCCAGATTGTCCGAGTTCGAGACAAACAGATAACGCCGACCACCGGCCAGCAGCTTCTCCAGCAGTCCGCTCGCCTTCAGGGCCAGATAGAAATCGCCATGCCCCGGCGGGCACCACTCCTGGTCAGGGCTCGTCGGCCAATCGACCGGCAGCAAGTCATCCTGCCGCACTTTGGGAATCTGGTGCTGCTCGAAGTCGAAGAACAGATCGGGCCGCTTCTCGATGTACGAGGCCAGCGCCGCGCGAGTGTCGCTGGCGGTCGTGAAGCTGTTCATCAGCACCAGCGGCACGCCGAACTTCAGCGTCTGCCGGGCGATGAAATCGAGAAAAGTCAGCCCGTCTTTCACCGGCAGCAGGCTTTTGGCGCGGTCCAGCCCCATGCCGGTTCCCAGGCCGCCGTTGAGCTTGACCATGACGGCCTGCGATAGGGCGGCTCGGCCGGTCTCGCGGTACTCGGCTCCCAAGCTCTCGGCATCGGGAATATCGGGGACGGCCTCGATGTCGGTTTCGGCGATGAAGCCGGTGGCGCCATTCAGCAGTTGGATGTAGTCGCGCTCAAAGGCCCGCAGCAAGGCCTCGGGCATGCCTAGATCGCGAATCCGCTGGTGGCAACGTTCAAGTCCGTTCGCGGGGCGCTTGGCGGGGCTGGTCACTGCGGGTCTCCGAAAGAAGGTCCACCTCGAATAATAGAGGGCCGCTCGACTTAGCGAAACCTGTGCCAAGTCGGCGTGGACTCCCCTACATTAACAGAGGCGTGTTTTTGCGGCCCGCGCAACGCAGGATTAAGGCGAGGGGGAGAATGCGTGACAGAAGATCCGCCAATGTGGCCGCCCGGCTTCCGGCCATCCAACCTGCCGCGCGGCTGAGCGCAAAGTAGCAGGCACACTCCGTGTGCCGTCCGTCAGCGCTCTCCGCAATGCTGCGTCGGACCTGAGCGGCAGGGCGCTAGCCGCCGGTAGTACACGGTTCGAGCATCCATGGGCATTCGTTCTCATCGGCGACGATCTAGACGTCCAACGCGCAAGCGATTGGGAGAGCGAAGCCTGGGGCCACCGGCGGCTAGCGCCGTGCCGCTCAGTTTGCGTCGCTGACCGCTGGAGAGGCTCCGGCGGTCGGCACACGGAGAGGCTGTGATCCTTTGTGGTGCAGGCATCCCGCCTGCTGGAACATCGGCAACCCCGCAAGGCAGGCGGGACGCCTGCACCACAATGGGCGGACGGCACATGGAGTGTGCCTGCTACTTGACGCGGCGGCACCACAAAAGATCTCAGCCTCTTCGGGTTAGGATGGACACGATCGACACAGCTATAATCCAGGCAGGCGAAGTCATACGTTCTACGAAGCCGGAGCCGCGTGCGGATGGCTGAAATCTCTTGGGCCGCGTTTCTGGACTTGCTCCAGCGCAGCAATCTGCTGGCGCTCGAAGTGCAGGCCGAGGTGGCCGCCTGGCCCGAGAAGGCGCCCAAGTCGGCGGCGCTGCGATTGGTACGCGAGCGGAAGCTGACCCGCTGGCAGGCTCAGTTCCTGTTGGCTGGCCGGCATCACTTCTTTCTGGGCCCGTACAAGCTGCTCGACAAGATCGGCGCCGGCGGCATGGGGGCGGTTTTCAAGGCCCAGCATTCCACGCGAGGCGACATCGTCGCCATCAAGGTGCTGCTGACGGAGGGGCTCAAGAATCCCCAACTGCTCACCCGATTCCAGCGCGAGATCGAGAGTCGCTCCTCCGTCCGGCACCCGAACATCATTCGGGCCCTCGACGCCCGCCAGCTCGGCAAGCAGCCGTACCTGGTGATGGAATACGTGGAGGGGAAAGACCTGAAGGTCTGGCTCGACGAGTACGGCAAGCTGCCGATCGACTGGTCGTGCGAGTGCATTCGCCAGGCGGCGCTGGGTCTGGAGCACGCCCGCGAAAAGGGGCTGGTCCATCGCGACATCAAGCCGGGGAATCTGCTGGTCGTCTCGGACGACACCGGCGGTATGCCGCAGGTGAAGATCCTGGATCTGGGCCTGGCCCGCTATGCCGATCGCGAGAAGGCCGACGAACTGACCGAGACGGGGCAGATTATGGGCTCGGTCGACTACATGGCCCCCGAGCAAGCCGAGAACTGTCGCACGGCCGACATCCGGGCCGACATCTTCGCGCTCGGTTGCACGCTGTACCGCTTGCTGACGGGCGAGATGGCCTTCGCGGGCGAGACCGTGATGGAAAAGCTGATGGCCCGCATCAAGCCGGCGCCGCTGATCCGGGCCCGGCGGGCCGACATCCCGCCGGTGCTGGAAGAGGTGATCGCCAAGATGCTGGCCTTGAAGCCAGCCGATCGCTACCAGACGCCGGCCGAGGTCGCCCGGGCGCTCGGCCCATTCGCCATGGGAACCAAGGGAACCGGCGAGCCGAGCTCGCTGATTTTGCCCAGGCACGAGGCGAGCTCGTTGCCGCTGGAGCCCGCACGACTTGAGCTCGAAGGGCAGCAAGACTTGAAGTCGTTCTTTGGTGAACTGGCCAGTCAGGCGGGCGAGCCAGAACGGCAGGCGCAGCCAGCGCTGCTCAATCCGGCAGACAGAACATCGATCTCGCCCCCCGACATTGCCGAGCCCAAGAAGCGACGTACTGGCTGGATCATTGCGGGCATCACCGCGGCGTGTCTACTGGTGTGGGGCATCGCCAGCATGATGAGCGATCAAGCAGGCGAACCGTCGATCGCCAACCTTCCCAAGCGAACTATCGTCATTTCGACGAAGCGCGAGCCACCTCCTCCGACTTCACCCGCGCCATCTCTGCCGGCCGTCGATTTGCTCCCCTTGCTCAACCTTTCGCGCGATCGGATCGCGGGGGATTGGACTTTGAACAACGGAGTCCTGCGTGTTGGCCCCTCGGCCCACGCCCGCATTCAAGTGCCGTACCTTCCGCCCGAGAACTACACGCTTCGCTGCACCGCCGTGCGGACGTCAGGGCAGTATTCGCTGGTCCTGGGATTGGTGGTCGAAGGCAAGCAATGCGATGTCACTCTGAGCGGCTGGAACGAGCAGAGCGGGCTGGAATCGATCGATGGCAAGATCGCCAACGAGAACACCACGACGGTGCAGCGGACGATCTTCCGCCCTGGCCGCGCCTGCGAGATCGAGTGCCAGGTCCGCGGCCCGCAGGTCACGGTGATGTGCGACGGGCGGGAATTGATCGCCTGGCGCGGCGATACGCAGCAGCTCAGCCTGCCCGATCACTGGCGCACGCCGCGCGAAGACGCGCTGTTCGTGGCGGCGTTCCAGTCATCCTTCAACATCACGCGGTTCGAAGTAATCCCGACCGGACGCGAAGCGGGGACGATCCTGCGATCGGACCCCTGATGATCTCAAATCTCAACTCTCAAATTTGAGATATCAGGGATTGCATCCGTCAGCTTAGCAGCACGGGCTGGCTCACCCAGGGAGCCAGCGCCGCGCGAACTTCGCCCATCGATTGATACCGATCGCTCGGCTGCTTGGCCATCATCTTGGCGCAAACCCGCGACAGCTCGAGCGGCACTTCGGGGCGACGCTCGTGCAACGACTGGGCCTCCGTCGATTGATGCTTCAGCAACCGCTCCATCAACGTCTTGCCCGTGAACGGCGGACCGCCGCTCAGCAGGTAGTACAGCGTGCAACCCAGGCCGTAGATATCGGCCCGCGCGTCGACGCCGTGGCAATCCAGGATCTGCTCGGGAGGCATGTAGTCAGGCGTTCCCAGCAGACGGTCCTGGCACAAGAGCGAGATCGACGGCGACATGTGCTCGGGGACCCGGGCCAGGCCCAGGTCGAGCACCTTCACCATGCCCCGCGGATCGAGTACCAGGTTGCCCGGCTTCACGTCGCGATGAATCACGCCGTGATGGTGGGCGTACTCAAGCCCTTCGGCCGCCTGGGCGATCGCCCGAGCCGCCGACTCGATGGAGAGCGGACCGTCGGCCTCGACCAGTTGCTTCAGGTTGGGGCCGTCCACGTACTCCAGGATCATGTAGTGGATCTTCTTCACCCGGCCAAAGCCGATCGCCTTGACCAGATTCGGATGCTTGAAGGCCGATAGCAGCCGGGCCTCCAGTCGGAATCGCACCACATTCGAGGTCTCGGCACTGTCTTCGACCGAGGTCACCTTGATCGCCACCGACTGGCCCGACGACATCCGGCGGGCCAGATAGACCTGGCTGCGCGTGTTGGCATCGAGCCGCGCCAGCACCTTGTAGCCGACCAGACCCAGCCACTCGCGGTGCTCTTGCACGCTGGCGGCGCTGCGGGCGTCGGAGATAAAGGTGCCGTCGAACTTGCGCTTGGTGACGTCCGTCGCCCGCACCACGGTGCTGGAATCGACGTTGATCACGTCCGGCGGATCTTCGGGTCGGCTTTGCAGGATGACTTTGTTGATCTTCATGAGAGGCTCTTTCAGTCGCTGTATGATGAGCCCGGCCGCGTGCGAGCGTAGCCTGGGCGTGTGTCTTGTTGAGGGATGCAACACCGGGGGCCGCCGGCACCGCTCTCAGGGAAGAACGGGGGGCCCGGAGGCGGGGCTCACAAATTGAGCCGCACGTGCATCGTCAGGAGGGTATCGCTTGTACATTCCCCGCGGTCGGCCAGTTGTTGGACGAATCCCAGGCTGTGACCCGGAATCGTCCCCAAACCGATGTCCGCGTGGGCGGGTTCGATTTTCGAGGGCGCGTCGGCTACCAGACGCTTGCAGGCGTCCAGGACGGCACAGTCCACACTCGGCGTAGCGCCCGAGTTCAGACTGCCAGCCGCAAGGCAGTGCTGAGAAGAATCCACTTCGCCGTGGCACACCGGCGCGAGTACCCCTGTGCTGACCAGTCCGGCCAGTACCAGGATCGCGAGCGGGTGGGATGCGGGAGTCTTCACAGGTTGATCTCTTGTGGGCCACGCTGCCTGACAGGAAGTTCCTGTCCTTCTAGCGGGCCTCTACATCCAGTACGTGAACTATACGTCGTATTCTTCCCGAGTCGAAAAAAAAGACGCATTCTGTCGGTTGTTTAACGATTGTCTTGCTTCGGCGGATCAAGCCCTTACGATGACCCGGAACCGCTAAGTCGTCTTCCCCCTGGCTATTCAGTCTCTCAGGGTAATACCCATGTCACTCAGCAACCTTACAACCAGTTCCGCCATGCGGGTGGAACTGGCCACGTCGACTCTTCCGGGCATTCCTTTGAGGACGTTGCTGGCAGGAGTTGGGTTCGCGGTCCTGTTAGGGAGCGTACCCTCTTCCCACTGTTCGGTCGCAGCACAGGATTCTACGAAGCCGGCCGTGAAGAAGTTCGAGCCTACGGCCCAGGGAAAAATCGTGCCTGCCGAGGCGAAACTCGAGCTCCTTTTCAACGAAGGTGAATTCACTGAGGGGCCCGCCGTGGATGCCGACGGCGCGATCGTCTTCTCCGATATCGGCAACCGGCTGCTGCGTTTCGACCCGGCCACCGGTAAGACCACCGTCTTCCGAGATCCCAGCGGCCGGGCCAACGGGCTGATCTTTGACCAGCGGGGACGGCTGATCGCCTGCGAAGGAGCCAACACCGGCGGCAACCGGCGGATCTCCGTCACCGAAGCCGACGGCAAGGTCCGCACCCTGGCCGACCGTTTCGAAGGCAAGCGTTTTAATAGCCCCAACGACCTGGATGTCGATCCACAAGGGAACGTCTACTTCACCGATCCTCGCTATGTGGGAGACGACCCGCGCGAGTTGGATTTTGAAGCGGTGTTCTTCGTCTCCACCGACGGCAAGGTGAAGATCGCCACGCGCGATCTGGAGAAGCCCAACGGCATCCTGGTCGCGGCCGACGGCAAGAAGGTGTTCGTGGCCGACAACAACGGCAAGGCCGACGGCAATCATCACCTGGTGGTCTTTGATGTGGCCGAGGACGGCACGCTGGCGAAGAAGCAGGTGCTGTGGGACTTTGGCCCCAATGCCCGCGGGATCGACGGGATGACCTTCGATGCGGCCGGGAACATCTACGCGACAGCCGGCCGAGGGGAAGCGGCCGGCATCTATGTCTTCACACCCGCCGGCCTGCCGCTGGCGTTCATCCCCACGCCGGGCGATCCGACGAACTGCGTATTCGGCATCGGCAAGGAGAGCCAGGTCTTGTACATCACGGCCGACGGTCCCAAGCCGCAGGATCCGGCAGTGAAGCGGCGGTTTGCGCTGTACCGCATTCCGCTGGCCGTGGCGGGAAGGCCGAGACACGACGGGAAGAAATAAGGGAGATCTTCGCGGGGGTGCCTCCTACTCACCATCAATCCCTCTGCTGCACGAAAGTACCGATGAGTCGTCGTAAGAAGAATCGGAAGCAAGAGCCGCCTGTCCAGCCGATCAACAACCGCGCTGGAACGCTCGGCACGCTGGGCGGGCTCGCGTTGGCCGCCTTTTTTATCTCGTGGTGGATCACGAATCGTGTGAACGAATCACAGGCGCCTGCAGTCGCGGAAACAACGCTGGCGGTGGGGATTCCCGCAGTTGTGGAAACGCCCGCCCCGAAGCCTGCCCCTGTGGAGAAACCTGAGCCCGTCAACTTCCGGCCACTCGAAGGGAAATGGGTACGCCCCGATGGTGGCTACGTGCTCGAGATCCGCAGCATCGACCCCAGCGGCAAGATGAACGCTGCGTATCTCAATCCGCGTTCCATCAACATCTCGTCGGCTCAAGCGTCGCGCGAGGGAGAGAGCCTGCGAGTCTCGATCGAACTGCGGGACACCAACTACCCTGGCTCCCTCTACCATCTGACCTACGATCCCGGAACCGACTCGCTGGCCGGGACCTATTTCCAAGCTACCGAGCAGCAGCAGTTTGAAGTTGAATTCAAGCGGATGAAGTAAAAGGGAAACCTGAGTCCACTTGCAGGGTTCAATCTGTACCCGAACCTCTGACTGGCTCGACTTAGAGCCGTAAGGCCTTGGAAACAAGGGAGTTCCGGTCGCATCATGCGGGCGAGTTAGGGGGCGCGGGCTGGGGGCGACTCACTTCGGGGTTTCCTTTCTCCTTTTCATGTCGAACGAGGAGCGTCGCATGCGAACTTCTATTGCTACTGTGGCGCGCCGTTTCACCCCCACTCTTCACAGGGGCGGCTTCACTCTGATCGAACTCCTGGTGGTCATCACCATCATCGGCATTCTGATCGCGCTCTTGCTCCCCGCGGTGCAGGCCGCCCGCGAAGCGGCGCGTCGGGCGCAGTGCACCAACAACCTGAAGCAAATCGGGTTGGCCATGCATAACTACGAAAGCGCGATCAAGAAGCTCCCGTTCGCCTCCGGGTATATCATCGCCCAGACTGGCACTTGGGCGCAGTTCATCTTGCCCCACCTGGAACAGCAGGCGCTCTACAACTCGTTCAACTTCCGACTGCACACCAAAGATGCGGCCAATACCACGGCCGTGACCACGATGATCCTGGCCTATACCTGCCCGTCGGATGACTCGCAACCGATCTTGGAGAACCGCATGGAAGCGGGCAGCAACAACCCGCCCAAGACGATGGGCCTGGCCTATCCGGTTTCGATGGGGCCCACGCACTACGACCATTGCGACTTCTGTCCCTCGCCCAAGAACGCGGCCAGCGATCCGGATACGTATTGTTGCCAGGGGTGGAACTTTGGGACCAATCCGGCAGCGAATCACACCGGCATGTTCGGGCGCTACCCCAAGAGCACGACCATTGCCCAGGTCAAAGACGGGCTATCGAACAGCATCATGGCCGGAGAGACGCTCCCCGGTCAGTGCCGTTGGAACGGTGCCCACATGCAGAACTTTCCCGTCGCCGGCACGACCATTCCCTTGAACTTTTTTGAAGGGGGAAACAACGACGGCAAGGATGGCATCTGGTGGCGCGCGTGCGGATTCAAGAGCAATCACCCGGGCGGGGCGACGTTTCTGATGGGGGATGGCAGCGTCCATTTCTTTCCGACGCAGATCGACTACCGAGTCTACAACCAATTGGGCACGATCCGAGGCGGAGAGGTGGCGAGCATCCCGTAGTCGTGTCGATGCCCGCTGCGACCCTGCGCCGCTACACCGTTTCCTTGGAATGGGAGGCCTCAATCGCCATGCATCCTTCAAGTCGAAATCTCGGGCGTGGGCTCGTGGCTGTGATTCTGCTGGCCCTGACTGGCTGCGGCGGATCGGGGGCGAAGACCGTTCCCGTGAAGGGCGTGGTCACCCTTGCCGGCGGCCCGTGGCCCGCGACCGCCACGATCCAGTTCTCGCCGCTCTCGGCGGCCGATGGCTTTCCGCTCCGCCCCGCATCAGGAAATGTGCAACTCGATGGCGCCTTCAAGGTCACCAGTTTCGAGCCTGGAGACGGTCTGCTCCCCGGTAAGTACGAGGTAAGCGTTGAGTGTTGGAAGTCACCGCCGCAGATGTCTCCCACCGGCGGCGGGATGATCGACGGCCAGAGTGCCGTTCCCGACAAGTACCGATCGGGCAAGACCAGCGGCTGGATCGTCGAAGTCCCGACCGGGAGCGGACCTCTGGAACTGAAGTACGACGTGCCGGCGAAGTGAGGCAGGGAACGGCAATCAGAGGTCAGGTCCGGACAGGCCCGACGCGGATCCGAGTGCCTGCTCGATGAGCTCGACCTGCGCCGCCAGGGCCAGCGTGCTGTCGATCTTACTTGAAAGACGAGTTGCGGCATCGGGCTCTTCCTCGCGCTGCTGGATATCGAGCAACTCGGGGCGGGCCTCGGAGTCCGAGCCTCCGGCGGCAAGCCGCGCGGTGATTCGCTCGCGGGCGACGTTGGGCGAGCACTCGCAGCGGAAGATTCGAACGTGCGCACCATGCCGGCGCCCCAGCATCAGGGCCTGCTCACGCCATTCGCGCCGCAGAAACGTGCCGTCGAGGACTACCGACAGGCCTTCGCTCAACAGATCGCTCGCCCTTTCCAGCAAGCGTTGATAGACCGCATGGCGCGCGGCCAAACTGTAACGATCCTTGACTGGCGGACTCTCGTTGCGAAGCGTATCAGTCGAGAGAACGCTGGCCCCCAGGGTCTCGGCGACCGCTCCAGCCAGCGTCGACTTGCCGCTGCCGGCCAGTCCGCGAACCACCAGCAGCAGCGGAGGACCAAGCGGGGCCGTGTAGCGATCGGCCAGCCGCAGATACTCCGTGCTTTGATGTAGCGCCTTGCGCCGGTCTTCGCCTGCTAGTTGCTCGCCGCGCAGGGCCGCGACTTTGGCCCGCACACACGCCCGATACGCGCGATAGAACTCCAGCAGCGGCGCCGGCGGATGATCGCTGGCTTGGGCCGCGTAGTGCTTCCACAGGCGAGTCCCCACCTCGTGCGCCCCCAGGAAATCGCACTCCATGCCTAGAAATGCCAACTCGTCGGCCACATCAATCCGCCGGAACTCATCGTTGAACTCCAGGCAATCGAAGACCGCGGGCGGTTCGTCCTGAGTTCGCCCCAGGCAAATGTGCTCGGGACGCAGGTCGCCATGCCCATCGATAATACGGCCGTCGCATACCCGTTCGATAAACCAGTCGGCGCGCAACCGCAGCACCTGCAATTGGGCTGCGTGGACGCGCTGCACCAGTCGGGGGTCGAAGCCGTGCCGCGAGTCGGCCAGTTCGGCCTGATTCGCCCGCACATGCTGTTCGATGCCAGCGCGGTAAGTGTCTGCCGAAAGCACCAGGGGGGCCGCATTGCAGTAGAACCGAGTGAGATGTTCAGCCAACGGCTCGAGCCTCTTCTCGGTCAGATTCCCCCCGTGAATCAACCGGTCGAGGGTGTGCTCGGCCGGCAAGCGTCGCATCCGCACGCCGTACTCGAGCGGCGTGCCAGTCCCTTCGAACTCGAGCTGGCCGTTCTCGGCCCGCGAGACAGCGACCACACCCAGATAGACATCGCCGGCCAGGCGACGGTTGAGTCGCACCTCGGCTTCGCAGGCGGCACGGCGAAGCTCTGCAGTACTGAAGTCGAGGAACTCGAAACGGACCGGCTTCTTGAACTTGTAGGCTTCCGTATCGGTGAGGAAGACCCACGAGATATGCGTTTCGATCCGCTCGACGCTGGTGGTCGGATGCGGATAGCTCTTGGGCCGCTCGAGGAACTCAAGCAGCTCCTCGGAAGCGACCGGTTCGGCGGCCATTCCTGGTTTCATGAGCGTGGACATACAAGCCCCCTTGCGGCGGAAGAATCCCGCCGAAGTGACGTGCAAAGCATGTGCCGGAGGGCGTGGGGCAGAGGCGCAAAGTAGCAGGCACTCCGTGTGCCTGCTACTTTACGCGCTAGTGCGAAAGAATGGGCGCGCCCAACTCCCAATGTGTGCCGTCCCGTCTCACCTGGCGATACAACGTGTCGCGCTCGATGGGCTCGCGGCCGGCCTCGGTGATCAGCCGACGGATCGAGTCGACCGACAGGATCTCCGGCGTCTGGGCCCCAGCGTCGTGATAAATCAGCTCGTGCCGCACCGTGCCGTCCAGGTCGTCGGCCCCGTAGGCCAGCGCCGTCTGAGCCGTGCCAATCCCCAGCATGATCCAGTAGGCCTTCATGTGGTCAAAGTTGTCGAGCATCAACCGGCTGACGGCCATCGTCCGCAGGTCCATGATCGACGAGGGCTTCTTCAAGTGCGAGAGCCCGGTGTTCTCGGGGTGAAAGGCCAGCGGGATGAACGTCTGGAAGCCGCCGGTTTCGTCCTGCAACTCGCGCAGGCGGATCAGGTGGTCGATGCGATGGTAGTTGTTCTCGATGTGGCCGTAGAGCATGGTGGCATTGGTCCGCAGCCCAAGCTGATGAGCCGTGCGGTGAATGTCGAGCCAATTCTGGGCGTCGGCCTTGTGCTCGCAGATCTTGTCGCGGACTTCGGGATGGAAGATCTCGGCCCCGCCGCCCGGCATGCTTCCCAGGCCGGCCTCGACCATATCGGTGATGATCTCGCGGGTCGACTTCTTCGTCATGTGCTCGAACCAGTTGATCTCGACGCCGGTCCAGGCCTTCAGATGCAGGTCGGGGTAGGCCTCGTGCAGAATCCGCACGATGTTCACGTACCATTCATAGGGTTTCTGATGGTGCAGCCCGCCCACGATGTGCATCTCAGTCGCGCCGCAATCGACGGCCTCCTGGCCCCGGGCCAGGATCTGCTCGTCGCTCATCGCATAGCCCTTGGGGCTGCGGAGATCCGAGCGGAACGCGCAAAAGATGCAGCGGTAGACGCAGACGTTGGTCGGATTGAGGTGCGTGTTGACGTTATAGTAGGCCGCGTTGCCGTTCTTCCGCTCGCGGACCAGATTAGCCAGTACGCCCAGTTCTTGCAGATCGGCCGCGGGGGAATCGAGAAACAGGCCGTCGTCGAACGAGAGCCGCTCGCCCGCTTCCACTTTCTTGCGGATTTCACGGAACCGATCGGCCGATGGGGGGTGATTCGTAATCATGGGATCGTATTATAAGGATGAAGGCTTGGGGGACTAGCCCGCGGCAGGAAGCGATAGGATAACCGGCGGCCGACCGGGAACTTAACGGCCCCCCACTCCGGGCAGGCGTCGACTTTGGGCGTTCGTGCGTTTTTCTTGAGGTGGCGATGTCCTGGTACCTGACGATTCGCTCCGACCCGCAGTTTTCGAAATCAACTCCTACGCCGCCGCTGATCGACTTCCTGAAAGGCCTGCCCGAGCTGAAGCAGGCCGACCCGATGCGCTTCGAGGGGGGCGTCGGCGCTCCCGAGGTCTCGGTGGTCGTGGCTGCGTGCGACGAGCGGGGCAACTATTCCAGCCCGGTCACGTTTCAGGAGCGGGTGAATATCATCGAGCTGACCTGCTCGCACGCAGGCGATACCGACTGGTACCACGCGCTGGCGGGGAAGATTGCCAAGTTCCTGGGTTGGAAGACACACCAGGACGACGACAAGACACAGATGTGAGAGAGGGCAGGGCAGGGGGCTGCTACGCGGATTTGAGATTCGAGATGTGATGATGTGGAATAACAACGACCCCCACGAGCTCGTCTCGTGGGTGAAGGAGGTTTTCAGGCTAGTCGAAATCGACCACCTGACTTTCCTCCGGCTTTCGAGTGGTTCGGACTGAAGACTAGAGCTAGCGTTAGCTATTCAACCTTCTTCACCCACGAGACAAGCTCGTGGGGGTCGTGCTAAAGAGTTGCCAAATTTCAAATCCCTGCCCGCGACGTTTCGCAGGGACATTCTTTTCATGGCGCCCAGCGCAACCTCGCGCAAGCCCTTCCGTAGGAAGGAGGGACCAACGCGACCCCTGGGCCGCCCGCTTCGGGCGGTATCAAAATCCGTCTTCGACGGATTGCTGCCGGTAGAGCGGCATGTGCCGGTAGTAGACTTCCAGCGTCATGATGGCCAGCGAAGTGTTGTAGAGTCGGCCGCCGGTATCGCCGGCCGGGCCTCCGCCGGGGAAGAACCAACTGCCGACTTCGTGCCCCTGTTGGGCTTGGGTGGCCACCAGGAAGTCGCGCATCTTGGTGTTCCACTTCTGCCAAGGCCGGCCCCCCCAGTGATGCAGCACCTGGGAGGCGTAATAGTTGTAGTACATGTCGTCCTTCGACGGGCCCCAGATGTCCAGGTGGGCCACGCCCCGCTCCAGGGCCGGGGTCTCTTTCTTCCAGCCCAGGTACATCCGCGACAGCAGGCCAATGGCCGTGGTCCCCTTGCCGTTGCCCGGGGTCAGGTAGCCGTAGACCGCGCCCCGCTCGCTCTGCACCGAGTCGAGAAAGTACCCGGCCAGCCGTCCTGCGTCGCCAGGGACCTTGAGGTAGGCCATCTGGCCGCTCTTCAGGGCCATCAGTTGCCAGCCTAGCATCGAGGTATCGCCCGGCTGGCCCGGCTCGTAGCGCCAGCCGCCCCCCTTCTTGTCCTGCGCGAAGGCAATGAAATCGAGCGCCCGTTGTGCCGGGATCTGCAGTGCGTTGTCGCCAGTCAGGGCGTAAGCCTCGCACAGCACGATCGTGCATAGCCCGTGCGCGTACATGGTGCCGTCTTGCAGGTCACCGCCGTGGGGGGTGGTGACCATGTGGTCCATCAGGTAATAGAGTCCCCGCCGGACCGTGTCCTGATACTCGCCATCTTGATGGGTCTGGCCAGCCCCCAAAAAAGGCAACAGCCCCATCGCGGTGGCTCCCGTGACCGAGGGATTGCGACCCGCGTTTTTGCAGTAGACGCAAGCCGTGAGCGAGTGATTGAACCGCCAGGAGCCGTTCTTCTCCTGGTGCAGCGCCAGCCAGGCCAGTCCTTTGCGGACGGCCGTTTCACTGTCAGGCGTTCCCCCGTCGGTCAGCGCCAACTTGCCGCGCCGATCGGCCGCGCGGCCGGACAAACCTCCTCCGCCCAGGTTGCCGATGTCGGCCATCAGCCGACCGGGGAGCGAGCCCTCCATGCCAATGGTGTTCGTCACCGGCCCAGCAGGTAGGTTGTCTTCGCTCGCCAGGCTGGCGATGGCCGGCGCATCGAACTTGGCATCGCTGGCCCCATCGTCTTCGGCTCGTAGCGGATCGGGGTTGGCGGCGGTCGTCGGCAGCTTGAGGGTCTCGATCGGCAACGGGTCGAGCGAGGGCCCGCCCGAGAGCTCCAGCTTCAGCGGTTCAAAATGCACGGCGATCTGCCACATCGCCAGAGCGATCACCAGCACCGCGTGCACGATGGCGCTGGTTCCAAGGCTCTCGAGGCTGGCCCGGAGCGACCGGCGCGGCAGCGGGCCGGCATCGTCGATCGCTTCGAACTTGGCAGCCAGCGGCTCTTCAGTGGGCGCTTCCCAAGGTGTCTCGCCCGTGTCGATCGCAAACTGGGCGAAAGGATCCTCTTCGACTTGCTCTTGTTTCTCCGGCAGCGGCGGCGCCCCCGCGCGCGGACCACCCACCGGCGGAGGCCCCGGCGGCGTAGGGCCGGCCGAAAGCCCAGCGGTCACCGGGACCGGCGGCGGGATGGCAGAAAAATCGGGCATGAGGGCCGACATACTCCGCGCCATCCCTAGCTGTGAAGGTGTAACGATTGGCTGGACTCTACCACCATTATTCTTCGGCACGTGGAAAGTGCCAAACAACCCTTCGCGGATTTGGCAGGCCGCTACCTTCTTGTCGGCAGGGGAGCCTAGGTGGATAATTCCATTCAGACTGATTTGGCAGCATCCTCGCCCCTGGCCCTCTTCCGCCGGTTTTCATGCGCTATCGCAACGTTTGTATCGAATCGTTCGGTTATACGCTCCCTGACGAGATCATCACTTCGGATGAAGTCGAACGCCGGCTGGCCCCGCTGTATCAGCGGCTGCGGCTCCCTGAAGGGCGGCTGGAACTGATGACCGGCATCCGCGAGCGCCGCTTCTGGCCGGCCGGCACGCTCCCCAGCGAGCACAGCGCCAAGAGCGCCGAGCGGGCCCTGGCCGCCGCCAAAATCGACCGACGCGAGATCGGCGCCCTGCTGCATGCGTCGGTCTGCCGCGACTATCTGGAACCGGCCACTGCCTGCGTCGTGCACCGCGCCCTCGGACTTCAGCCCGAGTGCCAGGTCTACGACGTCTCGAACGCTTGCCTCGGCTTTCTGAATGGCATGCTGCAACTGGCCAACCTGATTGAGCTGGGCCAGATCCGAGCAGGCATCGTGGTGGCCACCGAGGGGAGCCGCGAGTTGGTCGAGAACACGATCGAACACCTGAACGCCGATACGAGCCTGACGCGCGAGACCGTGAAGCTGGCTGTGGCCTCGCTGACGATCGGCTCGGGAAGCGTGGCGGCCGTGCTGTGCGACCGCGAGCTGAGCCGCTTCGACAATCGCCTGCTCGGCGGAGTCCACTTGGCCGACACTTCCGGCGCAGGCCTGTGCCACAGCGGTCGCGACGAAGCGGCCGGCAACGGCATGCGACCCTTGATGCGGACCGACTCCGAGGCCCTGATGCACGCCGGCGTGGCCCTGGGCCAGCGAGCCTTCCAGCGATTGCTGTCCGAAATGCAGTGGACCACGGACCGCATCACCAAGACCTTCTGCCATCAGATCGGCGTCGGGCATCGCAAGCTGATGTTCGAGAGCCTGGGCCTGGAAACGTCGCTCGACTTTGCCACCCTCGGCTGGCTCGGCAACACCGGCAGCGTGGCTTTGCCGATCACCATGGCGATCGGCATCGAGCAGGGGCACCTGAAGCCGCAGGACCAGGTGGCCCTGATGGGAATCGGCTCCGGCATCAATACCGTGATGCTCGGAGTCGATTGGCAGAAGAGTCCCGTGGCAGCGGTCCGCGAACCGGTGGGGTCGGCCGCAGCGGGGTAGGGGGCGGGAAGAAGAGGGATCGGGGATCAGCCCGCAGAGTGGGCTGTGTCAGCATCATGCGCTGGCTGCCTATCGACGGAGAGCGTTGTCTTGCGATGCGCCTCGGCTCGGGCTCGAAAGAAGGGGTCCGCCCCTGTCCTCCCTCTTGTCGCATCGGCCCCCAAGCCGCTTCGCGGTCGACGCGAGGGGCCGATGCGACGGCGAAGGAGGAAGGGGCTCGCGGGAAATCATTCAGGGAATACAGGAAACGGAGCCATTGGCCGTTCCGGCGGAGGTTCGTTCCGGGCGAACTTCTCTGTCGCCCGACACGGTGGTTCCCTTTCTTCGAAGTGGCTCCGGTGAGCCCCTTCCGCCTTCACCCTCTTCACCCTCGCATCGGCCCCTCGCGCCGACCGCGAAGCGGCTTGGGGGCCGATGCGAGGGTGAAGGGGGAGGGGGCGGCCCCTTTTGCTGATCCCGAGCGGAGGCAGGCAGCGCGCGTCATTGCTCCATTCTCCCTCCCGGCCTCTTGTCTGGCAGCCTATTGCACAACTTTTCGAGTTGGTTGGCCGCTGAGCGAACTTCCTCCCCAGCCCTCCCCACGGAGCGCGAGGAAGCAGGCCGATGTTGATGCTGAGCATGCAAGTCTCGCGGCATTGCCGAGAGAGGGCAGGGGGCAGAATGAGGAAGAGGTGTTAGGTGTTGGGTGTTAGGACGCTGGGGCGGGAGTTGGTCTCGCTGCAGTATTCGTACTGCGGTGCGATTGCAGTAGGGCGACTGCACTTCTTTCGGTAGCCGAAATCTCTCTTCGGCTGCAACTTGATCGCGATGCTTGGCTTGCATCGTCTCTTCGCGCACATCGCGCGGTTGGCACGCCATTCGTATTGCAGGCGAATCGCGAGCCCAACCTCGCAGTCGTCGCCCCTGCACCCCAACACCCAACACCCAATACCCAACACCTCTTCCTCATTCCGCGGGCTGATCCCCGCCCCTGACCCCCGACCCCTGCTCCTCCCATGAACGAACGCAACCTCGCCCTTCGCTTCTTCGACCGCTTCCTCGACGAGCGGAACATCCAATGGATCCTGGCCATCGGCATGCTCATCGTCCTGGCCTCGTCGCTGCTGCTGGTCGGATGGAACTGGAACGAGGCGGGCTACACGCCCTGGTGGAAATACCTGACGCTCGTCGCTTACTGGGGACTGGTGAACGGGGCAGGGGAGTGGGGCTACCATCGGCTGGGACTGCGCAAGACCGGCACGGTTCTGATGGCCCTGGCGGTGTTGCTGGTGCCGATCAGTTTCTTGGCGCTCCGTTGGCTCGAGACCACCTCGCCCGGTGCGCCCTGGGCAGCGGCGCTGTTGGTCTTGAACCTCGCCGCCAGCGCGGCGGTCGTCGTACGGGTGTTCGGGCATTTCCTGCGCGGCCCGCAGCCAGCCTTCATGGCCAGCTACTTGCTGCTGAGTCTCGGCTGGGCGGTCGTTCCCGGCGTCGATTGGTCCGCCTCGCCGGTCACGACCTTGCTGACCGGACTGGGCCTTTGGCTAGCCTTCGCCTTGGGCGTGATGCGGGTGAATGACCATGTCTTCTGGTTGATTGAGCGGCACCAGACGCCGCGCGTGTTCGGCTTTCTGCCGATCCTGTTGCTGGGGGCCGAGTTTCTGGGCCTGTTTGGATTCTATCTCGCGCCGCAGGTGAGTCTGGCCTGGTGGGGTCTGGCCTGCGTGCTCACGGCGATCCCCGTGTTGCGAGCGGCCGACGGCATCGCCCGCATCCATGAAACCCGCGCGGGCGAATCCGCCGGCCCGCTCCCTTGGTCGATCGTCATGCCGCTAGGCATCGGCCTGCTGCTGTGCGCGGCCGGTGTGGTGCTGGCCTGTGTCGAACTCCGCCCGCCGCACACCATTCCATTGGCGCTGGTTCCCACGGCCGGATTGGCCGCCGCGATGATGGGGCTGCTCGCGCGACGAACGAAGCGCTCGGCCTTTGTATGGGCGATGCTGCTCCTGGCCTCGCTGGCCTACAACTTCTCGTATGTGGTCTGCAAGGACGCCGTGCGTGCTTTCCTGGCCGAAGCGGCCTCGGCCATCAGCGAGCACCGCTTGCCAGTCGCTTACTACGGTTTGACCTATCTGCCGTTCATCGCGGCCTTGATCGTCGGCGTGGTCCGCTGCCAGCGCCGGGGCAACCTGCTCTTCGCCGCGCCGATGCGGAGCTTCGCGATGCTCTTGGCGGGGATTTTGCTCTTGGCCTCGGGGACGCATCCCAAGGCCCTTTTTCCTGTCGGTTGTGCGTTGACGATTGTCTTCGTCTGCCAAGCCTACTTCTTCCGCGAGCGCTCCCTGCTGTTGGGAGCCGGGACAGCCTGGCTCGCCGCCTGCGGGGGATTCGCCCCGTTTGCCGTCGGCGTTGCCGAGTGGGAGCTCGGTCCGCATGGCTGGCTGAACGGGCTGGTGCTGGGGGCAGGGGTGCTGGCCACGTTGGGGCGATGGATCGATCGCCGAGCCAGCAAGCTGCCCATCCGTGCGGAGTTGCCCGCTTACCTCGCGCCGTGCGAGGCACTCAGTCTCGCGGCGAGCCTGGTGCTCGGCGTCGTGTGGTGGTTCGTGGAAGGGCAGGGGGGACCGCTTGCACCGACCGCCTGGCTGGCGGCCGCGGGTATTGCGAGCTTGTTGGTGACACATGCTTTGCAGGCGCGAAGCGAGACACTCAGCGTGCCCGCCTATTTCTTCGCGACCGGCACGGGGCTGCTCGCGCTGTCGCGGCTGGAGTTCTCGTCACCCGAGTGGTTCACACTCCTGCTGGGAGTCTTTCTAGTTCAATGGTCGGTGGCCCACGGGCTGACGTGGGCTGCGGGAAGCCCCGGCCTCTGGGGCCGTGTCGAGAAGACGTTTCAGCGGGTTCTGGAGACCGCCAGTTGCGTGGCGCTCTCGGTGCTGGTCACCGCCTTGTTTCTGCCGGTCGCGTGGATCCACCCGGGCGAGCTGCTGTTTCTGGAAGGTTGGCCGGTCTATCTGCTGGTCTGCGCCTGGGCGTTTCATGCCGCCTACTACTTCAGGCTTTGGGGATACGCGGCACTCGGCGGCACGGCCTTCGTCGCGCTGGTCTCCGCGCTCCAAATGATGGCCTTAGGAAACACCGCCTGGGTGCCGGCCTCAATCGCCGCCTTGGCCATGGCCGGGTTGCCGATCGTCGCGTTCATCGCGCGATGCGGCCAGCCCGCCGAGAATCGTTCGGAGGCTCATACGCTGGGACTGCAAGCGATTGTGCAGCCGCTGGATTACCTGCTGCCCCTCACGCTCCTCTTCATCGGGGCGAGATCATGCCTGTTCATTGAATCGACGCTCCCGTTTGAACTGGCCGGGGGAGTCGCCGCGCTCGGTCTGCTGGGGTTGGCCGGGTGCCACAAATCGCACGCCATGCGGCGCGCGGCTTGGGCGGTGCTGAACCTGCAAGCCCTGTCGATGGTCGCCCGATGGGGAGAGATCACCCCGCCCACTTTCTCGCTGCTGGCAGCCGCGAGCCTGTTGGTCTGGCAACGCTTCGAGGTCGACGGCTCCCTGGCCAGTTATATCGCCCGGGGCTTCCGCGGCCTGGTCCGCGCATTGATCCTTCTCGGAATCCTACTGGTAATGTCAGGCCTTGGGAGTTTCTCGCGCCTGGACATCCTAGACGGCGGCTTGACGTTCCTACTTGTTTCGCTTTCCGAAGTGCTGATCGCCTGCCGCCGGCAATCCACGGCGCGAGTTTGGATCGCGCTCGCCGTGCTGCTGCTGGCCTTCGCTTACTTCATCCATTTCGACTTCATCCCTTTCAACGCCTGCTTGTTCCTGTGGGTCGGTCTGGCTGGCACACTCAACCTGTTGGCCCAGTTCGCCCGCCGGGGAACGCGCACGCCAATCCTGGCCGCCCCGCTCGATCAACTCGCCCAAGTCTTGCCCCTGGGGACCGTGGGATTGGCGCTGGTGCGGCATCTCTCCTTCGCCTTCCCGCAATGGCTGGGCATGAACAGTCTGGCCGTGTTGCTGGCCGCCGCGTTCTACTTCTGGCGGGCCATCGAGCAACAGGATCGACGTTACTGGCTGCTGCCGGCCGCTATCTTGAACGTGGCCCTGACGCTGCTGTGGCGCGAGCTCGACTACAGCGATCCGCAGTTCTTCATGATTCCCATCGGCATCTCGGTCCTGGCCCTGGTGGAGTGGCTGCGGGGCGACATCCCTCAGCATCTGCACGATCCGCTGCGGTACCTGGGGGGACTGCTCATCCTGGTCTCGCCGACCTTTCACATCGTGGAAGGAAGCTGGCTGCACATGGCCACGCTGATGCTGGCCAGCGTCGCCGTGGTGTTGGTCTCCATCGGCATTCAGGTGCGGGCGTCGATGTACCTGGGCACGGCCTTTCTGCTGGCCGACTTGGTATCGATGCTCGTCCGGGGCTCGATCGATCATCCAAATCTGCTGTGGATCACCGGGCTGGCGCTGGGCGCGGCGATCGTGGCCCTGGCAGCCGTCTGCGAAAACCATCGAGAACGCGTGCTGCAACGGATTCGCCTGCTGTCGGCCACGCTGGAACGCTGGCGATAGGCAGCGATGGCTCTTCACGGATTGCAATCATCCTCACTCTCTCTTCTTCAAGGAACCTTCCCATGAAATGGCTCGAGCAGTTCACGTTTGTCATGCGCGCCAGCCTCACCACGCTCCGCGAGCGCGTCGAAGACCCCGAGCGCATGCTGCATCAGTTGCTCCTCGATCTCGAAGAGGAGCTGGCCCGTGTCCGCGGCAACGTCGCCGAGGCGATCGCCGACGAGATCCAACTCGGCCGCCGCGTCGAACGGCAGCGGGCCGAAGCCCAGCAGTGGCTAGCTCGCGCGACCGAGGCCCTGAAGCGCAACGACGAAGTCCGGGCGAAGTCCGCGCTCGAGCAGAAGCTGAAAGTCGAAGAGCGGCTGGTCACCCTCGAGCAGGAGTATGCCGTGCAGCAGGAGCAGACGACCGGCCTGAAGCAGTCGGTCCACGAAATGGAAGACCGCATCCGTCAGGCCAAGCAGAAGCAGACGCTCCTACTCGCCCGGCTGGCTCGGGCGGAGTCGAGCACCATCGTCACGCAAGCCCTCGATCAGACCGGCGGCGCGAACGCGCTGGCGCAGTTTGCGCGGCTCGAAGCCCGGGTAGAACGGGCCGAAGCGCTGCAGATCGCCCACGACCAATTGAGCGACCGCGACTTGCGGGGCGAGGCTCTGGAGCGGGAGTTCTTGGAGGCCGCGCGCCGCGAACAGGTTGCCAAGGAGTTTGCGGAACTGAAGCATCGCGTCGAGTCATGATCGACAAAAGTAGCTTTATACAAACGACTTGCAATCTATCCATGGCAGGGCAGGGGGCCACTTGACGGCCTCTGCCCGCTCGCTATGATATTACGTATCGATACTAAGTCTCAGTATCAATTAGTCGCCAGCGGCTTCGGCCTGCCAGCTCTCAGCCTCACCATCCAACTCCTTTGAGGAAGGGCCTGGCATGTGGTACGAGCGCGCTCGCGACTGGGTCCTGCTGCGTCGTTGGCCGTGGCTCCTCTCCAGCCACGAGCCCGCCCTGCGCCTGCAAGCCCTCAACGAAATGGCGACCACCCGCCGGAGCTTCACGCCGGACCTGCTGGTCCCACTGCTGGCCGATCGCGACGATCCGCTGGCCGAACGGGCTTGGCGGCTGCTGTGCGAGTGGGGCGATGGTGCCCGCGAGGCGCTCCGACGGGGGCTTGCCAGCCCTGCGTTGAAGGTCCGCGAGCAGGCAGCTCAGGCCTTGGGGCACCTGGGGGACGCCGACGACCTGCCCGCCTTGCGCGCGGCGGCTCGCGACCCGCTCTTGCCAACCCGCGCCGTCGCACGCCGCGCCATTCTGCGTATTGAGCGCCGCGCCACCGCTTCCCTGACACCGGCCCTGCGTCGCCGTCGAGGTCCACCGCGCCGGCTGGCCCGTTCGTTTACCGCGCCCGTCGCTTCCCGCGTGTGTTGAGGAGATCGCACATGCTGCACGAATTCTACCTGTTCATGATTCACTTGGGCGTGGCGGCCCTGATCGCCATCGGGGCATCGCTCGGGGCCGTCACCCACGCCTGGTTTCGTTCCACGACAACTCACCGATCCAACGAGCGTCCGGCTTCGGCCGTGCGCTCTCCTCGTCCTGCCGCGGCGGCGATCCTCAACCTCAGCGACCGTCGCATCACGGCGGCCCGTCCGGCACGACGGGTCGCCGCTTCTCTCACGCCACGGGCCTGACGGAACAGGCTGCTGGCACGGATGGACTTGCGGCAATCTCCGCGATTGCATACGAATCGAGTGAAGGCCGTCCCCTCGAGCTTGAACTTGAAATCTCAAATCTCAGATTTCAAATCTCAAGTCGGATGAGGGAGGCCCCGCACGAGTCGAAAGCATCCCCCGCCCGCCAGGTTCCCATGGCCCGCAAACCCGAACCGCAACCGCCCCTGGCTCCCTGGGTTCTGGGAATCGTCAGCGCCGGCATCGTGTTTCACCTGTCGGCCGTCGTGGTTGCCGCGCTCAACGTGCCGGCCCGCTACAACGAGCAGTCCTCGCCCCTCACGCAGTCCGTATGGCGGCAGTTGCATCCCTATCTCGACGGCGCCTACGTCAACCATGGCTACAAATTCTTCGCCCCCGATCCCGGTCGGGCGATTCACCTGCTCAGCTATCGCATCGAGCACGCCGACGGCCGCCAGGAGGTGGGCTATCTGCCCGACGCCCAAAAGTACTGGCCGCGGTTGCGCTATCATCGTCACTTCATGCTCTCGGACCAAATGCTCGGCGGCGATCCCCAAAAGGTCGACGCCTGGGCGCAGTCGTTCGCCGCCCATTTGAAGAAGCGCTCAGGCGGCAAGTCCGTCGCGTTGTATCATTGCTGGCACCGCACTCCTTCGCCGCAAGAAGTTCTCGACGGAATGACGCTGGGCGATCCGCGGCTCTATGTGAACGACCTGTCCGATGGCCCCGAGTCCGAGGCCGACCGCAAGTTCGGCCCCCAAGCCTGGACCCTGATCGGCGTCGACGAGTAACCGCATGCTCCACTCCATGCACGAAGCGGTCCGGCCCAATCATCGCCCGCGGCAGTTTCGTCTCATCATGCTGTTCGTGGTGATGGTGCTGGCCTGCGTCCCGTTAGCCTGGCTGGCTTCGCACGCTCGGCAATCGCGAGCCCGTGCCGCTACCGAGCAGAAGATCAACGCTCTGGGGGGCCGCGTCGAGAGCCACTTCGCCTGGCCCACCACGGTCGATCTGGACCACGCCCAGATCCAGAACGACGACCTCAAGCTGCTGGCCGAGTTCCCCTCGCTGGAGTACCTGTATCTGGGCGGCACGCCGATCTCCGACGACGGCCTGGCGCATGTGGCCGTGCTCGACGAGCTGAGCTGGCTGGACCTGCGCGACACGCAGGTCAGCGATGCGGGTCTGGAACATTTAAAGGGACTCTCGAAGCTGCGTATGCTGCGGGTGAACGGCAGCCGCATCACGATGGAAGGTCTGAAGAAGCTGAAGAGTTCGATCCCGGAACTGGACTGGGAAGTCTGGAGGTAGTTCTCGACGGAGCGCTGAACCCGCAGAAACTCCGAACATAAGTTGTCCACAGATGTCACAGATAGACACAGATAAAATCTGAGCGGGGGCGAGCGCTGCTGGTTTTTGCATTTCATCTGTGTATTTCTGCGACATCTGTGGACAATACCGTCTGCCTTCGATGGCCTCCCTGACTTCTGCTGATCTTTCACGGATGAATGCGTTGCTCTCTCTCGTTTCCAACTATCTTCGCGATCTCGTCCTCGGCGTCTGGTCGGCCTGGAGCCGCTTCTGGTTCACGCCGACCGATCCGGCCACGCTGTCGGCCGTGCGGGTCCTGGCCGGAGCGATGCTCTTCTACACCCACCTGGTCTGGTCGATCGATCTCGAGGCCTTCTTCGGCCCCAACAGTTGGGTCAATCCGCAGGCGATGCCCAGCTACTACGCCGCGCGGTCAATGGAAGAGACCTGGGCCTGGAGCCATTTCTGGGGGATCGAATCGACCGCGGTGCTGTGGACGGTTCACATCGCCGCGCTGATCGTCTTCGCTCTGCTCACGCTCGGGCTGTTCAGCCGCACGATGAGCATCCTGGCCTGGCTCCTCACGGTCTCCTACGCCCATCGAGCGCACGGGGCGTTGTTCGGTCTCGACCAGATCAATGCCTTGCTGGCGATGTACCTGATGGTCGGCCCTTGTGGAGCGCGGTGGTCACTCGATCGCTGGTGGAAGGAGCGGGGCAGGGCAGGGCAGGGGGGCGCGACCGAGGTGCCGCCCAGCGTATGGGCCAACGTGGCCATCCGATTGCTGCAGGTCCACATGTGCGTGGTCTATTTCTTTGCCGGGGCGAGCAAGCTGGCCGGAACGACCTGGTGGGACGGCACGGCCATGTGGATCTCGTTCGCCTGTGCCGAGTACCAGACCTTCGATATGACCTGGCTGGCCGACTGGCCGATGACGGTCGCCTTCCTCACGCATGCCACCGTCTTCTGGGAACTCTCCTACTGCGTGCTCGTCTGGCCGCGGCTGCTCCGTCCGCTGGTCCTTTCTCTGGCGGTGGTTACGCACGTCGGCATCGGTCTAGCGCTGGGGATGATGACCTTCGGCCTGGCGATGCTGATCGGCAACGTGGCCTTCATCCCGCCGGAGCTGCTGCTGCGACTGGCGGGGCAGGGCAGGGGGGAGGATCGCCCGCCCGAGGCCGGCCCATCACCTCGCCCCGCGCGACGTTAGAGCGAAAAACTCAAGCCAACCTCGTTCCCTGGACGATGCCAAATCAATCTGCCCACCGAACGCACGCCCCGGCGTCATGCTCATGGTCCGGCGATCTCTCTTGATCTTTGCCTTCGCCCTGATTGCAGGGGTTGCCGATCCCCCCGCGCACGCCCTCGCGCAAAGTGAAGCCGCCGACGAAGTCCAGAAAGAGCTCGAGACCGACCGCGACGCCTTCACGCCGGCCACCAGCGTGGCAGGGCAGGGCGTGACGATCCTCGAATCGTCTTACTCGTTCGTCGACAATCGATCCGTGGCCGAAACCCACAGCTTTCCCGAGACGCTGATCCGCTACGGTATCAGCGAATGGATCGAACTCCGCTTTGGCTGGAACTACGAGGTCGGCGGCGCGGGAAACGTGGTCTCGGGGAACGAAGGGGGCGAGGTCGAAGAGGTCGCCGGTGAAGGGCTGGAGCGCGAGACGCAGTTCCTCTATGGCCTGAAGTTCGCCCTAACCGGCCAGCAGGCTTGGGTCCCGCGCAGCGTCGTTATTCTGCAAGGCTACACGCCGACCCGCGGAGAGTCGCCGGCCACTGACCTGTCGCTGGCTTACGCTTTCGGCTGGGAGCTTCCCAATCGTTGCCGTCTGGAGTCTTCGATTCGCTACGCGACCGATCATGATCGGCAGGATGCCCTGAACTTGTGGGCTCCCTCGGCCATCTTTCGGGTCCCCCTTACCGAGAAGTGGAACGTCCACGCCGAGTGCTTCGGCATCTACTCACAGGGGGCCGAAGCGGACTTTAGCCATGGCTTCTTCAGCCCCGGCTCCCACTACCTGGTCACCCCGAATCTCGAACTCGGCGTGCGTGTCGGCTGGGGCATTACCGACGACGCCCCACAGTTCTTCTCGAACGTCGGCGTCGGCTGGCGGTTCTAGGTGCGAAAGCATGGGGCGGGGCAGGGGCGGTCGGTTTGGCGATTTCGTGGTTTTGCGATCGATCGATACGCGGCCCCATGATCGAAATAGCAAATTGTGCGCCACATCAGAACAACGTCAGAATCAAATTATATTTTATACTAGTTTAATGATTGACGATCATTTGATATACTGACAAAAGGCGTCCAGCGTTGCGTGAGTCCGCGCGCCTCGGGTTCAAAGCAGGCCCCTAGCCAGTAGCCCGTTAACACAACAAGCCGGAACTCCGCGCAACCAATGACTCAAGATGACAACCCGCAAAGTTACACCCCGAGACCGCGACACGATCGCCAACCCGAAAACTTACGCGCTGACCCCAGCGCCCGCGCTAAACTCAGCGCCCGCGCTGAGTCGTCAACCCGCAAAGTTACATC
>Ga0105046_10000059_pt1 | contig 108681 bp, 94 predicted proteins | sample MAT03_FD_78385 | JGI IMG/M metagenome (GOLD analysis project Ga0105046, IMG submission 78385) | Freshwater microbial communities from Lake Fryxell liftoff mats and glacier meltwater in Antarctica - MAT-03 (megahit assembly) | ecosystem: Environmental > Aquatic > Freshwater > Ice > Liftoff... | reverse complement strand
GGCAGGCTCTGCTGGGGAGCAACCTGCCAAGGAATAACTCCGAGCGGCTGGAATGGCAAGACAGCGTACCCCACTTTTTTACTTTAGGGGGGTCGCTGTTTTTTACTTCCATTCTGGTCGCCACATGCCTTAAAAAACCCTCTTTCGAACGGTACGTTTCTTGACATCGCGGTTATAGATCGTCATCAGCGGAGGACTGGGGCAGCCAACCCATTGTTGTTCGAATTGAACGGGGCTGAGCCAACCTAAGGCCTCCTGCTTGCGTTCGTGGTTGTAAAAGTACAACATTTCCTCCATTTCCTTGTGCAGGCCCTCTTGTCGCAAGTCCCGAACCGTGGGTACTAAGTGCTGCTTGATAAGGCCGTTGCGCTGTTCTGCAAAGCCGTTGTCTACACAATTCTCCGCCACGCTGATCCGGAGATGCCGCGTCTCCATAGTTCCCAAGTACAAGTTCGAGAAGTACTGGCTCCCGCCGTCCGTATGGTGGACGCAGCCTTCGATGTTGCGCGACCCCCTCAGCTCGACCCACTGGAGCAGGGCTTCGTGCGCCTCGACGGCCCGCATCCGCTGCCCCAGTTTCCACCCTACTATCCTGGCGCTGTACACGTCCGTCAGCAAGAACAGGTAGTACACCCAATCCGCGAATATCAAGTATGTCAAATCTCCCACCACCAACTGGTTGATATCATTGATCGTCAATCCTTTAGATAAGTCGGAGTACTGCCCACTGCGGACGCAGGACTGCGTCGTTATCAGCCGCGACTTGTAAGGCGCAAGCGCCAGGTCGTGCTCGCTCATCAGGCGCTCGAACTTGTTGACCCCCAAGTCAAATAGGCTCTTAATACCCAAATTGTAGTACAGCGAGCGCGAACCCGCACGCCTATCCTTGTCCTTGCGGTACGCTTTGACCAACGACCCTATCTGTTCGACCAGCCGCCTGGTCGCATCCTGACGCGCCAGTCCTTGGAAGTAGCCCTGGCGACTCAGACCCTCCAGGTCATAAAAGCGTTCCATCGCTATCCCGTGCTCGGACTGGCTTGACCGCAGGGCACTCAGTAGTGGAAACCGACTTTTTTTTCGAAGTCCTCCCCCAACTCGCCCTTGGCCAAGTCCAAGAGTTTCCGCAGACGTATCAAGTGTATCTGCTGCTCACCAAACAGCACCTGTAGTGATTTGTAATCTTTCTCCAAAAACGCCAGCCTGTCGAAATCTCGCTGGCTGCCCACCAGCGTCACACCCCCTTCGGGCTTTCGACTCCCGTACTTCTTAACCCACTTCCCAATATTATCCGCTTTGACTTCATAGCGACGGCCAACCTCCGCTATCGTCGCCTGACCACTCTCTATCAATTCAACCTGTTCTTTACGAAATGATTCCGTGAACCGTCGCCGACGGCGTTCTTCTGTCGTCATCTTGTTGATCATCTTTGTCCAAATTTAGGAAACTTTTCCACATCTTTGGTGTCAACTTATTCCATGAGACAGCAGGGAGGGGGAGAGGGAGGGAGGGGGAGAGGGGGAGAGGGAGAGGGGAATAAAAAAAGCGAACCTGAAAAGATTCGCTTTAAAAAAGGTAGTAGCCCGTACGGGAATCGAACCCGTGTTACAGGAATGAAAATCCTGCGTCCTAACCCCTAGACGAACGGGCCATTGGTAAAATTTTTAGTGCCTTTCTTCAAAAGCGATGCAAAGATAGAATTGCTAAAGAAAAATGCAAAAAAGCATCGAAAAAAAATTGCATTTCTTTTTCACTTAGTTTACAATAGGGGCTTTAAGCTGGAATTGGGGGGCTTTTTTCATAAAAAGAGCTACAATTGTATCGCTTGGCTTCCCATTTTAAAAAACAATCAGACAAAACTTCCTACTTTTGCGGTGCCTTAACCTGCAACTTTTATCAATGCCAGTTGCTACAGACCACAAGTAACATAGCCATTGGAAAAAATGTTTCCACGTGGTGCCTGTTTTCTCGATTCTATTGCCAAACACATCAAATAGTTGAGACCTATGTCCAAAAGAATTGCAATCAACGGTTTTGGCCGTATCGGAAGGTTAAGCTTCCGCAACCTCCTCAATATGCCGGGGGTAGAAGTTGTTGCCATCAACGACCTGACAGACAACCCCACCTTAGCGCACTTGCTTAAGTACGATACGGTACACGGCAAATTTAACGGAACGGTGAGTGCGGACGAGCACAACCTGCACGTTAATGGCAAAGCGATCAAAGCGCTGGCTGAAAAAGACCCTGCGAAATTACCCTGGGGCGAATTGGGTGTTGACATCGTGCTTGAATGCACGGGACGCTTTACAGATGAACCTATGGCTGCCCTGCACCTACAGGCAGGCGCTAAAAAAGTCATTATTTCTGCGCCTGCAAAAGGCAATATTCCTACCGTTGTGTTAGGTGTCAACAATGAGGTGATCAAACCGGAGATCAATATTTACTCCAATGCTTCCTGCACGACCAATTGCTTAGCGCCGATGGTTAAGGTACTGGATGACCTGTTGGGGATTGAGAGTGGGTTTATGACGACCATTCACGCGTACACGGCGGATCAGAATATTCAGGATGCGCCGCACCGCGATCTCAGAAGGGCCCGGGCTGCTGCAGCATCCATTGTGCCTACTTCTACGGGCGCTGCAAAAGCAGTGGGTGAAGTATTGCCCCATCTGAAAGGCAAATTGAACGGCAATGCGATGCGTGTACCGGTGCCGGATGGTTCGGTTACTGATTTTACCGTTCTTGTGAAAAAAACGGCTACAATTGCAGAAATCAACGCAGCGTTCAAGCAGGCGTCTGAAACCACTATGAAAGGAGTGCTTGAGTACTGTACAGATTTGATCGTTTCTGCGGACATCCTCGGCAATCAGCACTCTTGCATCTTTGACAGCGACCTGACGATGGTCATTGGCAACATGGTGAAAGTTGTGGGCTGGTATGATAACGAAGCAGGATATTCTGCTCGGTTGACCGATTTGGCAGACCTGGTGTAAGTGAACGCTTCAATTGTTGTCCTATGGATTTGAATTTCAACCAAAAGAAAGTGCTGGTTCGGGTGGATTTTAACGTGCCGCTTGACAAGCAATACAACATCACGGACGATACCCGCATCCGGGCTGCTGTTCCAACCATTCGCCACATCCTTGATCACGGAGGGGCTGCCATTCTGATGTCGCACCTTGGGCGACCGGAGGATAAGCTAAACCCGGACGGCAGCATCAATAAAGAGAAGTTTACGCTGCACCACTTAGTCGGGCATTTGTCGGACTTGCTGGGCGTTAAGGTTCAATTTTGCGAAGAGTTGGTGGGTGAAAAAGCTACGGCTGCAGTGGCTCAACTGAAAAGTGGTGAGGTACTGTTGCTGGAAAACACGCGTTTTTACCCGGGTGAAACCAAAGGCGACAAGGCGCTGGCACAGCAATTAGCGGTATTGGGCGATATGTATGTAAATGATGCGTTTGGTACTGCGCACCGCGCGCATGCTTCTACAACCACCGTTGCGCAGTTTTTTGGAAAAGACGCTAAATCTTTTGGCTTTTTGATGCGCGATGAGATCGAAAATGCCAACCGGGTGTTGAAAACGCCGCAACGGCCACTGACGGCCATCATTGGCGGCGCAAAAGTTTCCGATAAAATTTTATTGCTGGAACGCCTGATTGCTTTTGTGGATAACCTCATCATTGGCGGCGGTATGGCGTATACTTTTTTGAAAGCGCAGGGTGGGAGCATTGGCAATTCGTTGGTTGAAGAGGACCGACTCGACTTGGCGCTACAATTGCTTGATCAGGCCAAACGCAAAGGCATCCAGTTGTTATTGCCTGAAGACTCCGTCATCGCTGATGCTTTTTCCAATGACGCCATAAGTGATGTGGTCAACAGCAAAGCCATTCCGGACGGCTGGATGGGGCTCGATATTGGTCCGGAAGCTCGAAAAGCCTTTTCGCGTGCTATTTTGGAATCTAAAACCCTGCTTTGGAACGGTCCAATGGGGGTTTTTGAGATGTCGAAATTTGCCGCGGGCACCAAAACGATCGCTGAGGCTGTAGCCGAAGCAACCAGTAAAGGAAGTTTTTCGCTCGTTGGAGGCGGCGACTCGGTGGCTGCGGTTAACCTGATGGGATTGACCGATAAGGTCAGTTACGTTTCTACCGGTGGCGGGGCAATGCTGGAGTTTTTGGAAGGCAAAGAACTACCGGGAATTAAGGCGATCACGGATTAGTTCGAGCGATAAAAGGATAAGGGTCGCTGAAATAATAACTGTCCACTTTTCCAGGAGGCCTTTTGCTCCTACCCCGCGTTGGGGAACTACCTCCCTTAGCTATGGCTAAGGTCGGGAACCCCCGCCTTGGTTAGAATCAAAATGCCTTGCCCAGAGAAAGCGACACTTATTAATTCAGCGACCCTAAAGTAGATAAAAGGTTAAAATGGGATTTCGTTTCTTTCGATGAATACGTATCCCCCTTTAGCCTTCTTACTTTATCCTTTAATCTTCATATTATAGTTTCCCCCAACTCCAGAATTTTGTTGAATGCTGCGTGCTCCAACGGCATGACGGAGAGTCTGCCAATGCGGATGAGGCCGATATTTTGCAATTCCGGAATTCCTTTGATGGTTTGCAGGGATACGGGTTTTTGAAATGCCTTAACCGGAGTAAAGTCCACGACGGACCAATCTCCTGATTCCGCTGTTGGGTCGGGGTAGTATTCCTTTTCTACCTGACAAACTCCAACTACTTCCAAGCCTTCCCGACTGTGGTAAAACAAAACCAGGTCGCCGGTTTTCATGGCGCGCAGGTTGTTTCGGGCTGCGTAATTGCGCACGCCATCCCACATGATTTTTCCTTCCCGTTGCAAATCATCAAAGCTGTAGACAAAAGGTTCTGATTTGATGAGCCAGTATTTCATTGGACGTTAGATATTAGATTATAGATAGCACCGGGTTGTGATTAAAAGGGGGAACTGAAATTGGGGTTTGAGATAAAAGTCGGATCGGTCAGGGTTTTCAAAAATGTGATTAAATCCTGTTTTTGCTGGGCATTGAGGTTAAAGGGCAGGATGTTCGGGTCTTCGTTGGAAACGCCGTGTCCGCCGGTAGCGTAGTGATCCAGCACTTGCTCCAGCGTGGCAAACCGACCGTCATGCATATAAGGCGCGGTCAATTCGACGTTCCGCAAGGTGGGGACGCGGAATTTACCACTGTCGTTGGCGATGCCCGATATAGCGCCCCGGCCCGGGTCGGGAAACGAAAGCAGGTCGGGGACGTTTTCCAGTCCGTTCTGGCGGAAATTATTGTCGGTAAAAAGTGGATTAAAATGGCAATGGGAGCAACCCGGGTGCTGAACCGTGCCTGCAAATTCGATAAAAAACAATTCTGATCCGCGCTGCTCTTCATCGGTGAGCCAGCCTTGTTGTCCCCAGATGATCTGGTCGTAGCGGGAATTGCCGCTGATCAGGGTGCGCTGGAACTGGGCGAGCGCTTTGGCCGCTAATTCTTTGGTGATCTGGCTTTTGAGTTCAATTCCAAATGCTTTTCGGAACTGAGCCGGGTAAGTGGCATGGTTGCGAAATTTTTGCAGCACATTGTCCCAATTTTCATTCATTTCGATATGATCCTCAACCGGAATTAGTGCCTGAGTTTCTAAAGAACCGGAGCGTCCATCCCAGAAAAACCCCCGGGTATTGTAAGCTAAGTTAGCCAGCGACATGGCGCTTCGTTTGCCGGGTATGCCCAATACGCCTGTACTCAAGGCAAGCCCGTCCGTAAAAGCGCGCTCTTGTTTGTGACAAGAAGCGCAGGATAAGGTGCTATCAGAAGAAAGGATGGGGTCATAAAAAAGCATGCGCCCCAATGCAACGCCGTCTGTGGTGAGGAGGTTATCCGGTGGTATCGGAACCGGCGGTAGCCAGGTTGGTACGTTGAGCGTATAAGGCTGCGGATTGTAGTCACCTGCGATCACGTCATTATTCGGACAGGTTGTGCAGGTATCGTCATCGTCGCGACAGCTTTCGGCGGCTAATGAAATGGAGGCTAAAAAGAGGATGAAGTACAGCGATTTCATAGTTGGATATTTTTTACTGCTTAGGATTCGCAGCGTTATTCATTAAACGGATTTGCGAAAGCAGGGTTGTGGACAAAGTTGGTATCCGTCAAAGTTTTTAAAAAAGCAATCAAATCGGTTTTATCGCGCTCAGAAAAATTCAACTGGCGCACATTGGGGTTCAGGTTATCGGCTAAGTGACCGCCGGAAATGTAGTGATCCAGCACTTCCTCCAGGGTATTGAACCGGCCATCGTGCATGTATGGAGCGGTCAGTTCGATGTTGCGAAGCGTAGGCACCCGAAATTTGCCGTTGTCGTAGATGATTTTTGTGACCTTGCCGCGGCCCTTGTCGGGAAAGCCTTCCAAGCTGTTGACTTGCTGGATACCGTTGTTGAAAAAATCCAGATTCGTGAACAGGGGATCTATATGGCAATGGCCGCATTCTGATTTGGGTAATTCGTCGGAAGCGTCGAAAAAGATTTTTCGCCCGCGTTCTTCCGACTCAGTGTAGCTTGCTTTGCCTTCCAGCACCTGGTCGTATTTGGCGTTGGCGCTGATGAGGGTCCGCTCAAATTGGGCAATGGCTTTGGCCACCAGAAATCGCGTGATTTCCTTGTGATCCCTGATGGAGAAGGCTTTTTGGAAAAGGTCCGGGTATTTGGGGTGGGTGCGCAATTTTAACTCCACTAAGCTCCAATCGCTATTCATTTCGTGGGGCTCGCGTACGGGCACCAGCGCCTGATCTTCCAGCGATTTTGAGCGGCCATCCCAAAAAAGTCCTTTGTAGTAATACCCCACATTGGCCAGCGACATAGAACTCCGGGGCCCCTCCTGGCCATTGACACCCACACTGAAGGCCAGGCTGTCGCTGAATGCGTTTTGAGGCAGGTGGCAAGTTGCGCAGGAAACGGAACCGTTCATGGAAAGCAAGGGGTCATAAAACAGTTGCCGACCCAGGGCAATGCCTTCTTCGGTGAGCGGGTTATCGGCAGGCAGCAACATTTTTACGAAATGCGCAGGTTGTTTTAAGGTATAAGGGGTAGGAGAGGAGTGACCCCCTCCCGGTTTGTCCGAATCATCAGACTTGCAGGTTGCAGAAACCATAAATAAGCCCCCGCAAAAAAATAAAAGAAGCAAGCTGCATGCCTCAAACAGATTGAGTTTGAATGCTTTTGAGATACCGGTATTATTCCAGAACGAGCGCATCGAACAAATTATCTGCGATGAAAGTATACACTGCCGGATTATTGCTGTGGTCTTGTGTGATTTGCCTAAAATCTAAGAAATTGTCAGGACCTTTGGACAGCACTTTTTTCAAATCCATACTAAAATTAAGTTGTAGCGGCTCACCTTCTTTGAGTTCAATATGCTTCTGGAAGGTTTTTTCTTTGTAAATATCATTGGCACCGGTATGGAAAGTTAATTTCGCAGGAAACTGCCCATTACCGGTGGTATCGGCATTGCCTTCGATTTTAATGAAGACGTAGCCGGTAGCAGCCGACCAGTAATTGTCGTCGAGCGGATGCGGCGGGGTGTAGTTTGCCGGGTTGGTACTGTTGAGATTAGGCGCTACGCCAATCCCCATACGGATGCCTTTATAATGCCCGGCAGCAAGTCCTTCCGTGTTCAATGTGATGCCTTCGGCGGCGGCAGCGGGGGTCAGGATGTCTTTGAAACTGATCAGTGCGACGTCCTTTAAAAGCACAAAGCTGTTGTCTTCCCGCTGTAAGGAGATGTTGGACAGGTAGAATTGGAAAAGTTGGAGTTTAACGGCCATACCTGCCTCGTAGGGATAGGCGCTTTCGTACATAACCAGTGGGGCATTGCCGAAACTGCTTTTGAAATTCATTTCTATGGACTCAATCGAGGATCCCTCGTCGTCTCTACAGGTTGCGGCAAGCAGCAATGCGGCGCTTGCAGCTAAGAAGAAAATTTTTTTCATCATCAGCGCTGTTTAAATTTCGGACATTGATGTCTGAAATACTGTTGTACAAAATAAGCGTTATTTTTTCTCTATTGCAATAACAGAAAACGAGTTGGCAAGGTTCTGGACAATTTTTTCGATCATTTGTGCAGGGCTATCCTGGCGGACGTTCAGGCTTTGAAACCAATCCACATAATTGACGCGCAAGGTGACCAGCGTATTGAAACCATCGGTTGGGGTGTATCCGCCTGAAGGCAGCGACAATTCCACCGTACGCAGGTAAGGCGTAGTGCCGATGCGCAGGACAACCGGAATCGTATCGGCGGCAGTGGTGTCCCGAAACAGTTCGATATGGCTGAACACGTAGCCCGAATCCGGATTGAAATGCAGATCCAGCGCTTCTTCGATGCGGCCTAGGGGATAATCGTCCGGCAGGGAATCCGGGATCGCTTCGTTGGCGATGCCTTCGATGCCTACCGAAAAACGGATTTTTTCAAAACTGCTGCCGCTTTCGCGAAAAGCGCCGATGGTATAGGTTTGTTCAAATAGCGGATTGGCTAAAAGGAAATTATCTTCTACCGTTGCTTTGCGCGGGGCTCCGGCAGGATCGTAGAGGTCAAGTTCAATGGTATCGCTCACCATTGCCACGCTGCCGTCGGATCGGACGAGGCGCACGTTAGACAAATAGAACCGGATGTTGTTGAACTGAAAAGGCTGTCCGCTGCCGTCGTAGTAAACGGAATCCGTTGAAAAGCGGCCTTCTTCCTGTCCGATCAACACAATGCGGTGTCGCAATGCCAGTTGTAAGGACGGGTACTCACAGCAATCGGGGCAAGCTTCGTCTGCGTTCAGGTCAAAATTGGTGGCCTGGGCGTCAAGGCAACCTTCCTGAGGTTCATAGCAGGCGGGAAGCAGCAGGGTGCAGCACAGCATTAGGCTCAGGAGGAGGCCGTTACGATTTTTCCTGCTGCGCTTTTTCATAGTCTTTTACCAACTTTTTGACGGCTTGCTTGACTTGGGAAGTAAATTCCTTGTTCAAAATCCAGTTGTAGTATTGTTTGTCCTTTGACAGGATGGGGGCGGCCGGCTGGCCCATGTATTTCCCGAAATTAAATACAACTGTGCCATTGCCGTCGTATTTGAGTTTTTGGGTCACATCCAAAAAGCGATGGTCGTTGGTGAATTCGTGGAGTGCCTGCACGTCATTGCGCACCGGTGCTTCAGCGATATTGCCGTCTTCATCGCGGTAATCCACGCTTTTATAGCGGCTCAGTTGTCCCACAAAAACTTCGATGGTCGCTTTCACATCCGCAAGGGCGTCGTGTGCGTCTTCAAAATCGCGTTCGCAGTAAAATCGCACGGCTGCTTTCAGCGTACGGGGTTCCATTTTATAAAAGATGCGCTGCACGTCAATGGTACGGCGGCGCTCCATATCGAATTCGATGCCAACGCGGGCAAATTCTTCCATCAACATGGGGATATCGAAGCGACCTGAGTTGTAACCGGCTAAATCTGCATTGCCTATAAAGTCGTGAATTTTTTGAGCAACCTGCTGGAAACCAGGTTTTTTGGCAACATCTTTGGCGTGGATGCCATGCACCTGAAAAGCTTCCTCCGAAATCGGAATGCCCGGGTTGATGAGCATAGATAATTCCTGGGGATCTCCACCTTTTGCCAGGTATTTGATGATGGCGATCTGAATAATCCGGTCGCGCACGACGTTTAGTCCGGTGGCTTCTATATCAAAAAAACAAATATCTCTTTCGAGTTTCAGGTTAAGCATCAGTTGTGGCTTTGTTTTTGCTTCATTTCGATGATTTTATTCATCAATTCTTCCAACTGCTCCGCTCCGATTTTTTTGGACAGAATCTCCTTTTTGCGATCCAGCACAAAAATCTGTGGGGTGGATTTTAAATCGTAAATCGTTGAAAATCTGGAACGGTGGTAGGGGTCAACGGCTTGTATCCAGTTTTCCAAGTGGTTTTCATCCACATATTCCCAGCACTTGGGGATCTCATCCGTGAATTTGGCGCAAACCGCCACAAGTTTTACGCCTTTGTCTTTGAATTTTTCGTAAAACTCTTTCATAATGGGTGTTGATTTTTTACAATGCCCGCAATCGTGCCGCCAAAAGTAGAGGATGGTGTATTCCGAATCTACTTCGTGCAGAGAAAACGGCGTGCCATCGCGCTTTTGCAACTTGATGTCCGGCGCGATTTTACCGATCAGGATCGGGCGCAGCGTATTGGCGTTGTCAATGATCTTTTTCAACTGTTCTTCTTCCGTCCAGGGTGCCTGGCCTGTGGCGTAGTATTTATCTACCATGTGTACGTAGACTGCGTCCATGCCGACAATGTTGGAACGGGCGTAATAATTTAGGAAGTGGATCAGGTAAAATTTGAATGTTTCAGGGGAGGGGCGCAATTTTTCCAGCACCTCATCAACAGCAATGGAAATGCTGTCGGGGTGTTGCACGTGCAGTTTTTGTATAAAATATTCGATCCGCTGGAACAAAAAAGGCGTACGCAACATGCAAGGATCGGTGACATCCAAGTTGTCAAAATAGTGATCCCGGGTGTAGCGCCATTTTTTGATTTGTTTTTCTTCTTCTGTGGTGCCGTCAAATTCCGGTGTTACAAAAGGCAGGTTGGCTTTGATAATTGCGGACGTGAGCGTACCGGCGTGTTTGGTGACCATTTCCGCCTGGTACTTTTCTACGTCTATGTTGAGCTTGTCTAATTTGTCCTGCAGGATTTTTTTCTTAGCCTCATCGGTCGTCCGGTCTACCTGCGCGCGCAGGGTATCGGCAAGCGGTCGTTTGTCGCCGAGGTAATTCAGGTATTCATAAAACAGCTTGTTATCAGGCGCACCGGTGAATTTGATGCTTTCCGTAGGGTTGTCCTGATGGGCTTCCAAAGCAAAACGCTGTTCATTGTCGGAGACCAAAACCTGAAAATAATTGTTGTTGGGACGCATGACTACCAGATAGACCCCGCATTCTAATTTTTCGGCTCCTTTAAACACAAAAATCCCGTCGGGCTGGCGAACCAGGGTGTCTTTGATGTATTGCTTGTCGCCAAAATGATAGGCTATAAAAAGCGTGTCTTTTGTATAGCCGTCCAATTTGATTTTTATGTTATAGCCGCTTTCAAGGCCATTGTCTGCGAACAGAGCGGCGGTGGCGACAAAACACAACACAAGTGGGAGAATGATCTTTTTCATGAATCGCGAATAAATTTACTCAGAGAGCTGGAACTGGTAATCCCTGAATTCCAGGATATTGACGTATCGGTTTTCAAATCGGTCTATTACAGGAACCCGGGAACGCTGCATGGCCGTCCCTTCAATCGGAAGGAACTGAAAACGCGTATGCAAGGCATTCGATAATTCTGAATCAATGAAGTATTGAAACTTCGTGCCGTGCTTTTGCAGCATGCGGCCAAAGTACAACATCAGGTCGTAGCCGATAAACGCGTCTTCCGTTGGCACCGTACCATAACGGTCGTAGTAACGCTGACGGAACAATTGTGTTTGCGGCTCCAGCGCATTGATGTAACTGCTGCTGCTGACATGCACGTTCAGCTTTTCGTAATACTCATAATCCACGCGCTCGTATTGCATCCACTGGGGCATACCGTAAACGACAACGTGGTTGTATGGATTGCGAACCAGGTCAATTTTTCGCAACAGGGAATAGATGAACGTTTCATCGGACCAGGAAGGCACAATAAAAACGGTGGTATCGTCCTGGCGCACATAAGAAAGCATGTTCACCCGGGCTAAGTCTGCCGATTTGTCGCTGATGACGAGTTCGCGCAGGCGGGTGGTGTCGCGCCTGTTTGGCCTGTTGGCGTACTCGGCTTGGAAGTATTGCAATCGGGAAGCTTCTGCCGGTTCATCGCGGCTCACGAGTACAATTTTATTCGGGCTGTAGTGTTTCAAGGCGTGTTGGGCGATGGAAGCACAATGCGATTCCAGGGTTGGATTTGCCTGGATATAGTTGGGATTGCTGGAAGTCAGCCCGGATGCTGCGCTGGCCGGCGATACGAGGGTGATGTCGGAGGATTTGGCAAAATCGGCCATCACCTTAACGTTGTCGCGGCGGTAAGGGCCGATGATGAGGTGTGCCTTCTTAAGATCAGGGTTGATGCGTACGAGCGATTGTACGGCTGTTTCGTTTGACTCTTTTGTGTCTATAACGCTGACATTGAGTCGAATATCTTCGGCTGTCAAGTCGTCGAGCGCCATTTTTAAACCGCTGTAAAACTGAATAGCCCAATACGAGTGGTCGTGTATGGCTCCGGTTCGGGCATCGAACTTATCGGTCAGAAAAGGCAGCGCAACGGCCACATTGTAGGAGGCAAAAAACTGAGTACCGAATTGGCCTTCCTCTTTGGGGTCGCCGGGATCGAAAATATCGGTGTTTTCACCGGTGTCTTCGCCTGTTATGACGTTCACACTACCCGCAGGGATGTCCTTCCAAACGATGGTGTCCATTTTTTCCGTTGGCGCATACGCTACATAGACCCACCTTTTAGTTTCAGGGTCGTAACGTTTACGCCCCTGAATTTCTTCCAGGGCCGGATCCTTTTTGACGTCCGTCATTTTGTCCTTTTTAGGATCCGTTTTGGTGGTATCCGGACTGCCCTGAATTGGCTTCAGCGCTTCACAGGAGTAAAAAGCCGGTAACAGGAACAACCATAGCACCCAGGCTATCTTATTCCCATTCAATCGTTGCAGGAGGTTTGGTGCTGATATCATAAACGACGCGGTTAATTCCTTTAATTTGGTTAATGATTTCGCTGGAAACGGTAGCCAGAAAGTCGTGCGGTAGCCTGCTCCATTCGGCAGTCATACCATCTATAGAATCTACTGCGCGTAGCGCAATGGCTTGTTCGTAGGTGCGTTCGTCGCCCATAACGCCAACGGAATAGACCGGTAGCAGGATGGCACCGGCTTGCCATACTTTGTCATACAAGCCGAATTTTTTCAAATTGTTGGTATAAATAGCATCGGCTTCCTGTAGCAAGGTTACTTTTTCCGGGGTCACTGCGCCCAGGATGCGAATGCCAAGGCCGGGGCCGGGAAAGGGGTGGCGTCCCAGAATGGCTTGCGGAATGCCCAGTGCAGTACCTACTTTGCGCACTTCGTCTTTGAACAGCATACGCAACGGTTCTACAATCTTCAACTTCAGATGGTCGGGCAGACCGCCAACATTGTGGTGCGATTTGATGGTGACGGACGGGCCATGAACGGAAACAGATTCGATGACATCCGGATAAATGGTGCCCTGTCCCAGCCAAGCCATATCGGGGTGGCGTTCGGCTTCCTCTTCAAAAACTTCGATGAAAACCCGCCCGATGGCTTTGCGCTTCTCTTCCGGGTTGCTCAATCCTTCCAATGCGCTCCAAAACTTCGTTTTGGCGTCAATGCCTTTCACATTCAAACCCAAACCAAGGTAAGAAGCCATGACTTCTTCGTATTCGTTTTTGCGCATCAGGCCGTTGTCTACGAAAAAACAGAGCAGGCGGCCGCCAATGGCATGGTGCAATAACATCGCTGCCACGGAAGAATCCACGCCGCCTGACAGGCCCATCAGCACTTTATCGGAACCAATTTTTTCGCGCAGTTCAGCTACGGTGTGTTCGATGAAGGAAACGGGGGTCCAATCGCCGGTACAGCCGCAGATGTCGCTGACAAAATTGCGGATCAGTGTTTCGCCGTGGATGCTGTGGGTGACCTCTGGATGAAACTGGATGCAGTACAACGGGGCGTTAAAAACACCTGCTTTCGACCGAAAGGCGGCAACTTCCACGCTATCGGTACTGGCCAGTAGTTCAAACTGCGCCGGGATGCTTTCGATCGTATCGCCGTGCGACATCCAAACCTGAGAGCCAACCGGTACCTCGTGCAGCAAGGGGTCGCTGTGGTGGATGCTGGTGAGGTTGGCCTTGCCGTATTCGCGTTTGGTGGAGCGGTGTACCTTGCCTCCGTAGTATTGCGAAACGTACTGCGCGCCATAGCAGACGCCTAATACGGGTACTTTACCCACGAGTTTGTCGAGGTTGGCGTGCAGGGCGTTGTCGTCGGTTACCGAAAACGGGCTGCCCGACAAAATGATGCCCTTGATGCCATCAAAAGAAGCTGGAACTTTATTGTAAGGAACAATTTCACTGTAGACATTTAGTTCCCGCACCCTTCGGGCAATGAGCTGGGTGTATTGTGATCCGAAATCGAGGATGAGTATTCTTTCATTCATGGGTGCAAATATAGGGAAGGAATTGGTGAATTGGTGATTTGAGGATTTGAGGATTTGAAGATTTGGTCGGGGGAGGATCCCGCTTGGGCCGGACAAGTTTTGAGCGCGGGGCAGAGCCGGTAGGGTGCGACCCTCGCGATCGCCCAAACACAACCGAACCCTTCAAATTAGCAAGGGGCAAATAGGCAAGTGGGCAAATTGGCAAGAAGTAACCTTCAAACTTGCCTTTTGCCCACTTGCCTTTTGCCTATTTGCCCCTTGCCCATTTCTGCTTCAAGGTCTGCCGGCTAAAGCTGGTCGCCACTATTCAATATACAAATCAAACTCTACGCGCCGGTTTTTCTCGCGGCCGTCTTTGTAGCGGTTGTCGCCGATGGACTGGCTTTCACCGTATCCGGCATGCGACATACGATTGGCGGGAATGCCTTTGGCCAATAAATAATCGTAGCAGGCTTTGGCGCGTTTTTCCGAAAGCGTTTGATTGGCTGGCGCTTCGCCGATGCTGTCGGTGTGGCCGTTGATGCGCAGTTTGTGCGCCGGATAACGCTTCATGATGTCCACAATCCGATCTAAGATGGTGTTGGATTCTTTTTTCAGCGTCGCTTTGGCGGTTTCAAACTGCACGGCTTTCATAGCGAAGGTCAGCGTTTCCTGGTCTTCTTTTTTAATTTCCGGACAACCTTTGTTGGAAGCTGGGCCGACTACCGACGGGCAACGGTCGTCTTTATCCAATACGCCGTCGCCATCGCTATCCGGGCAGCCTTTGTACTGGCGTGGGCCGGGCGTTGTCGGGCAGTCGTCTTCGCGGTCGGCAATGCCGTCGCGGTCGGCATCCGGGCAGCCTTTTGTTTCGCGTGGGCCTGCTTCGGTCGGACAGTCGTCGTCTTTGTCGTCAACGCCGTCGCCGTCTGCATCGCGGATCGGACAACCTTTGTTAGAAGCCAGACCTTTTTCGGTCGGGCAGTCGTCGTCTTTATCAGGAACACCATCGCCATCCCCATCCGGACAGCCCATAAATTCTTTGAGGCCGGCAACGGTGGGGCACTGGTCTTCCCCGTCTGTGATGCCGTCTCCATCTGTATCCGGGCAGCCGTTGAATGCAGCGAGACCGGGCACATCGGGACAAAGATCCTGCGCATCCTGAATGCCGTCGCCATCGCGATCCGTCATCGCCGGTTTTTCATCGGCTTCGCCCTCTCCAAGCAGGATGAGGAGGCCTGCGCCCAACTGTAGGTGGTCGCGCAGGTCTTCAAAACCGAGGCGGTACTCTGCTTTTGTGGTCAGATAGGCGTGGCGCGCCAGGCGGAAATCAATGCCGACGCCCAAGGGAATCGCCAGCCGAAGGCCGTCTAAGTTTTCGGACATCCCGCTTACCCCGGCAAACAGGTATGGGTTAATAAACTGGCGCGGTTTGAAATATTTGAGTTGCAGCAAGGCGTCTAAACCGAAAGACGGCACATTTTTGATGCCGCCGTTTTCGTTGGTGGGCAGGTCGGCGCCATTGATGCGGAAAGGCACCGCTAAGTTCAGGAAGCTGTTCAGCGAGCGGACGTATTCAATTTCTAATCCGGAAGTAAAATCTCCGCGGATAAAATCCTGGTTAATCGGCCATTGGTAGTTGGGGAATATTGCGCGCACGCCCAGACCGTCTTTGGCGTTGGAGTATTGTGCGAATGTGAGTTGGGCGCTGAGTAAAAAAACGAGTGTAAAGAGGTAGCTTAGCTTCTTCATGAGGAATTAGTTAGATGAAAAAATCATAGTTAGAGCTTGTTCGAGATTTCTTGAACCAGTTCTAAGACTATTAATCTCTGCAAAGTAACTATTTTTGGCCGAAAAAACCAGTAAAAATGCATCTTTCACTCCCCGGGATTATTAATAAAAAATATGCATAAGCCTATGCAGGCGTTAAATAATTATATTAAGACTTACTTTCCGGTGCCCCCGAAAGACCTGGAAGAAATTGCCCGTCAATTCAAGCCGTTTGATTTGCAAGGGCGGATATCTGTAATGTAATACGGGTGTACAGCAGACCAATTGCTGCTAATCACCAAATAACAAGTAATAAATAACCTATACTACTGGACATTTTTGTCAACATGACGTTTACTAAACTTTAAAAGTTTAGTAAACGTTAGTCCGTTTCCCTCTGATTCTTGAAAATGTCGTTAATACAAGGTTTTGTGCAGCGAGTAGCCATCCGGCAAGCCATTATTAAATTCTACCCTTAGCGGGAAAGATTTGATGAATTGGATTGAATGCCTGCAATCGCCACGAAACTGGAAAAATAATTGATAAAAACCAGGTGGAAGTTCTGAAAAGTCCAGAGAAACGGTGTTTTCGGAGGTATTCAAGTCGCTGAAAGCGCGCTCCCAAAGCGTTTCTTCGCGTTGCGCATCCCGCAGGGTAACCCGCCGGGGTTCTTGTGAAAAAGGCGGCAATTCGATGTTCATCCCCTGGGCGTGATGGCCTCCTATTTCCACCAGACTGACCTGCTCTTCCTGCAGGTTGCCGTAGGGTAAGGGAGTGGGTTCGGGTTGCAGGAGTTTGCCGTAACCCGACTGGGTTTTCGTGACATGCAGGGGGCCCGTTCGAAGGTCTGTGCCGTCAAACGCGGTTTTAGGGCAAGGCTTCATGTTGCTTTCCCGGATCATCGCGCTGAAGCCCCGGCCAGTATCTGGCAAAAAATAAGTCATGCGATTGGCATAGCTCATTTTTTCGCGCACCCGCTCGTCAGCATCCGAACCTTCAATGTCGGATTGTTCTTCAAGCAGGTCGAAGACGGTTCCGATCGGGTATTTGTAAAGAGGTTCTTTCAGTACCAATCTAATGGTTCCCATAGTCCATTATTTTTCAGTAAGGTAGGCGATCAATTTCAGCAAATCATCGCGGTTGCCTGCTTTTTTGATGAAAACGGGCAGGCGGCTGATCAGGGTGCTGTTTTTTCGGATGGTGTTGCTGTAAGGGTTGATGCCGCGCTCGCGGAGTTTGGCGGCGATGTAGTCGCGTAATACCGTTAAATGCTCATAATTGTAAGCCCAAAACAACTCGTCGCGGAATTCTTTTTGCAACCATAGCGGCAGGCCAAAGACCCGATCGGTCATGCGTCCCTGGTGAAGGTGGTGTTGCGTAATGCTGGCTTCGTATTCGCAGGTGTCGCCACAGTTTTCGCAACGCATCGCCAACTTTTGCCATTGGCCATTCCATGGGGCGCTGCGGCGCAGTTGAGCATGACACTCGCGGCATTTGACGGACACATAAGCCGTTGCTGCGCCGCACCAATGGCCAGGTTGCTTGATATGGAAACAGGCCTTACAAACCAGCCGACCGTTGGCATTGATGGTGGCTTTGCCATCGCATTTTGGGCAATGCACCACGAAATGGGTAGCGAAGTTGGATAAGGCGGTGCCCTGCTTTTCGCAATCTGGCCTTTTCTTTAGCATAAATATCAATAGCTTGAAAGATGGGGACGATTTGAATATTGGTAAGAAAGTTATCAAGTGCTTGTTGGTTCTTTTCCCGATGTTGGCTATTCTCAACCCTAAATTTTAATTCAGCAAGGGTTATTTCGGAAATTAAACAATCATCTGACTTTACAATACTAAATTTTTGATCAAGATCGTAAAGCCCTTTCATATAATATATACAAATATTAGTATCTATTAAGTACCGTTTCACAGCGCTTCAATGTTTCGATTGAAAATACGAGAACCTCTTATTAGCTCCACCAAAGTTTCCGCATCGTCTTGTTCATCCCATGCCCCGAAAGCCTTTTGGAAATCAAGGTTGCTATTCGGGACGTCTTGTTTGATGGATTGTGCCAGCTTTGAAATCAATTCAAGTTTGTTATTCGGGCTCAAATGCTTTAAAAGCTCCACATATCCATCGGTAAGCTTGTCATTCATGTCTTCAGTAATCATGGATATTAGTTTTATTCAAAGATAAGGGAATTTTATGTTTGAGTGCAACTCTAATCTAAAACGCCAGCGGCCTTGGTTGAAATCATTGAAATAGAATCCATGTACGGAGTTCCCTGTTTAGAGGCAAGGAACTCCGTAATGAAACAATGCCGCAGGCAAATTACTTCGCGATCAACGAAATCGCTGTACCCCCGCCCGCTACCAATTTCAAATTCAGCGCATCTCCTTTTTTCACCATAATTTTCCGAATGTTCACCGCCGTCGGGTTTTTCTGCCAGTGCGCATCGGCGGCATCTTCATAAATCGTGGCCTCATACGTTTTGCCGGCGTCTAAAAAGTCGAGTTTCGGTGCGAACGTCCGCGCATTTTCATCCGTGATGGAACCGATAAACCAGTTGTCCGTTCCTTTTGCTTTGCGCGCATAAGTTACATAATCGCCGATGGCTGCGTTCAATACCTTCGTGTCGTCCCAATCTACGGCCACGTCTTTGATGAACTGAAACGCCGCGAGGTTCTTTTCGTAGTGTTCCGGCAGGTCTGCCGCCATTTGAAGCGGGGAATACATCGTCACGTACAGCGCCAATTGTTTAGCGAGTGTGGTATGCACCTGATTGGTATTGTTGGGATCTGTTTTGTATTCTTTAAACTGGATGTTAAAAATGCCGGGCGTATAGTCCATCGGGCCGCCCAGCAAGCGTGTAAAAGGCAGGATGGTTTCGTGCTCTGGCGGGTTGCCTTTGCTCCAGGCGTTGAATTCGTTGCCGCGCGCCGCTTCGCACGCCAAAAAATTGGGCCAGGTGCGGTGTAGGCCGGTCGGGCGCACGGGTTCGTGGGCATCCACCATGATTTTGTGTTCGGCAGCTTTTTCGATTACGCGCTGGTAATGGTTGATCATCCATTGCCCGTCGTGCCATTCTCCTTTCGGGATGATGCGACCCACGTAGCCAGATTTGATGGCATTTAGGCCCAGCGAATTCATCAGTTTGTAGGCGCTGTCATAGTGTTTTTCGTAGCCTGTGGCCGAAGCCGAGGTTTCGTGGTGCATGATAAGTGGCGCGCCTTTTTCAATAGAATAGGCAGCTAATCCTTTCAAGTCGTAGTCTGGATAAGGCGTTTGAAAATCGAATACGTCTTCTTTCCATTTGCCAAACCAGTCTTCCCAGCCTGTGTTCCAGCCTTCCACCAGCACGCCTTTGAAACCGTGTTGGGCTGCAAAATCAATATAGCGTCTGGTATTTTCAGTTGTAGCCCCGTGTCTTCCGTGTGGCTGATCGGCGTGCATGGTTTGGCCACTTTGCGATCCGGTGTAATCCCAGGTTGTTTTGCCAAGGTGCAATTCCCACCAGATGCCAACGTATTTTACCGGTTTGATCCAGCTTACGTCGGCGATTTTGGAAGGCTCATTCAGGTTCAGGATGAGGCGCGAGAGCAACAGGCTCGCCGCATTGGGACTGATCTGAATGGTGCGCCAAGGCGTGGAAAAGCCGGTTTCAACCACTGCTTTGCGCCAAAGCCCCGCGCTTGGAATCAAGAAAGCAGATAGTTTTTTCGTTGCATTGTCCACTTTGAGTTGCATGGCCGGGAAATTGACTAATGCAGCTTCGTGGATCGCGAGATGCACGCCTTCCGTGGTGCGCATGGCGATGGGCGTTTGCACCGCTTTGAAATCGGGAATAAACTGCGTAGAGATGGCCGTTCCAATCGCATAGTGCTTCCCGTCTATCTTTGATATTTTGGTGGTGGAATATTCGTGTTCGTTGGAATCCCAATCGCCGGGTTGCCACCAGGCGGTATGGTCGGCGGTCATCTGGAACTCGGTCAACTCTTCCATGACGGTCAACGTTTCGGTTTTGTCGCCTGTTTTAGAGAAAACATAGCGGAACCCTACGCCGTCGTCGAACACGCGGAAAATGATGTCCAGCAACCCGTCCTTGTTTTTTAGATTGACCGTCAACTCGTTGTAGTGATTCCTGATTTTGGATTCTTCGCCCCAAACGGTCGCCCAGGTTTCGTCTACGCTGTTTGTTTTGGAACCTTTGATTTCAAAGCCTTTGGCATAGTTGCGATTTTCCAAATAAAATCCCATTTTAGAAACGCCCACGATCGGTTTTCCATTAAACGTGACCGAATAAAAAGCCTGGCCGCTTGGCGAAAGGCTGAAGGTTAGCTTGATTTTGCCGGAAGGTGAAGCGACTACTGTTTGTGACCCGGCGCTGTTCAGGCTGGTCAATAAGACCAAAATCAGACTAAAAAAACGAAGCGCATTGATGAATTTCATAATGTTAATGGTTGAATGACAGAAAATCAGGTATCCCTTTTTGACTATGAGGCAAAGAAACACATATCCTGCCAAGTTTATTTTGATTTTTTCATTGCGAATTTAGCTCGATCGGTTTACCTTTATCTCAATTATTTGCTATACTTCTTCAGCGCTCCTGTTTTTAAACTTCAATCCTCTTTCACTTTTTACCAAACCCATTGTATGGAAATTCTGGAAATCGTCATTGGTCTGATCTTCATCTACCTCCTGCTTAGCCTGCTGACTTCAACGATTCAGGAATTAGTAGCTTCTTTGGTCTCGCTGCGTGGGAAAATGCTGTTGAAAGCCATTCTGAAATTGCTGGAGGTTGAAAACTTAGCCGGGACGGAGAATGAAGCTGCCAGACAAAAAATGCTTGAGGAGTTTAAAACCAAGATCATCAACAGCAAAGTCTACAAAAAATACAGCTCTAAATTTTTGTGGATTAGGCAATTGCCTTCCTATTTGTCAGCCGAACAGGTCACCGGACTTATCCAGGATTTAACGGCAGAAGAAGCCAGCAGCCAGCCATCCGGAATGACCGGTGAACGCGGTCTCGATGCGCCAGCTCAGGACGGGGGCGTAAACATGCTGGATGCCATGCATCAAAGTGATTTGAAAAAACAGTTGGGCATCATTACGGGCAATGCTCCGGCAGGCGGGGGAATGGGTCTTCGCTCCCTTGACGGCAATCCGGAAGAGAAAGAAGCAACGATGAACCATGCCAAAGCGGTTTTTAAAATGCACTACGACGAAATCATGGATCGCTGCACCGATTGGTATAAGCGAAGCGTTCACATCAGTCTGATTGCAATTGGCATGGTGATTGCCGTGGCGTTCGACGCCGATACCTTCAAAATTTTCAACAGCCTCACCAACAATCCGAATGATCGGCAGGAGTTGATGCAATTGGCAGAATCGTTCGTTTCCAACAACAAAATAGAGGATTATACGCCAACTCCCCGGGATTCGACGGCCTCAGATTCTGCAAAATTGGTTCGGGTAACCGAGCTGCGCGGCCTGGTGGATTCTATTCTTTACAACGAAATTAAAAAAGTGCCTGCTCCCCTTGGATTGGGTTGGAATCCGTCTTATACGGATCAATTGGCAACGGCAGAAGCTAAAGGCCGGGCCGCATGGTTGTTCTTCCTGATCAAATTGTTTGGCTGGTTCATTACGGCCCTCGCCGTTTCGCTGGGTGCGCCGTTTTGGTTTGATTTGATGCAGAAGGTTATTAATGTAAGGAATGCGGGGGTGCGGCCACAGAGCGGTGGCGAAAAGCAGCAAGCGGTGACTGGGGGAAAGTCATGATGTAAATAAAGATTGAGGGCTTCCATATACGATCGGATGACCGCCCAATTGAGTCGGGTAGTAAAATTCTGCTGAGGTTGCAGCCCGCTTTGATTTTACTACCCGGTTCAATTGACCTTACTGTTGTAGCGGTATGTCACCCTATTTCAGGGCAGGCAATGCTACTCCCGCACCACCTTCTCCACCACATCCCCAGCCTTCACAAAATATACCCCGGCCGGAAACGTCCGCAAATCCAAATTCGCCGTCCCAAAAATAACTTGCCGAAGCAACCGCTGACCGGTGGTATGGATAACTTCCAGCTCCATCGCCTCTTTAATATTCGTTTCCACCATCACAAACCCATCTGTCGGATTCGGGAAAATCGTCAATACAATTGGCGTAAATTCCGGACTGTCAGTTCCTACAATTCCTTCATTGTTGCCATTAAACGTCGGCGCCTGGATCACAAAATCGCCGGTGCCATTCGGGATGCGCGCATAGCCCATATCGGTTTCCTGTTCTGGAAATTCGATTTCCTGAAGGATGGTCGTATCTGGAAGCACCAGGTACAGGTTTTCCCCGCCGGCGGAAAGTTTGAAATTGGCATGCAACCCTGCTTGGGTGCCATTTTCATCCGCCCAGACAATCAGGTAGCCCTTGCCGGGGATGATCGTGCCCGCAGGAATTTCCCATTTGGGGATGTTGTTCGGGTTGTCGCTGAGGAACCAGCCACCGAGATCAACGGCTTCTTCTCCCTTGTTGTAGCGCTCAATCCAATCGTCGAATTCACCATCCTGATCGGACGCCGTCTCAGAGTTAGAAGCCATAAATTCATTGATGGCGATCTCCGAGCTGTTGGTTTGGTCGGCTACAACGCGGTAGACAAAAACATCGTGTTCGGCGCCTTTCGGCGAATAGGTTACGGTGCGTGCGGGGTTGGCACCAACCGCCTCAATGTAGTACCGAACGTAAGTGCCGCCGGAATATCCCGGGATGGTAGCGCCGTAGATGCCATCGCTGGCAAGGCCGTCGCCGTGATTGCCGTCGTCAAACATGTCGGTGCGCTCGAAATTCCCCACTAAGCCGGTTGCGTAGTAAAGCCGAACCCCCAAAATGCCGGCAGCAGCACTGGCTTCCGCCGTGACCGTAACCGACTGGTTGCTCAGTGGCGCGACGAAAGTCTGGCCATTGGTTGCATAAGCGCGGCAGACCATTGGGCTGCGCTTAGAACCATCCCAAGCATGAGGATAAAGGCTTTTTTCATCATTGTTTTTGTGTGTTGTTTAGTGACTGAAAAGTGTGGGCATCAGGGGTGAATAAACGGTTATCAGATAGGAGAATACCCTGAAAGTTTACTCAAACTTCATAAAAAGTTAACATTAGTGGTGCAATATATAGGTGAAAGGGTTGCTTCCTCCGGCGCATTCCCTCCAGATTTGTTGGGTATTTGTCTGAACGGCAACATTGGCATAGACGACAGACCCTAATTTTCATACAAAAAAAACAGACCTTCCAAACATCAATGGTTTGAAAGATCTGTTTTGATTACGGTGCACAGGGCAGAGCCGTAGTGCGAGCAGGGGTTACTGGTTTAATTGATGGAACGAAATCAATATCGTGTTTCACCAAAAAGATAACTATTCACCAGTAACTATTTCTTTGCCACGAGGCTCACATTCATATCAAATTCGTCGTAGATCGTCTTGTCGCCGAGGCTGTCGAAAAAGCTGCCGGAGCCATAGCGCACGTCGAAATCAGAGCGGTCAATGGTAATTTTTCCGATTGCTTTTACCATGTCATCCGCTTCTACTACGTTTGCGTTGAATTTGATTTCTTTCGTTGTGGATTTGATCGTCAGGTTGCCTATGATTTTGTAGTTGCCTTTCGTATCCGTAGCAATGGCACGGCTGATGACGAATTTAGCGGTTGGATAGGTGGCTACGCCAAAGAAATCGTCTGACTTGAGGTGGCCGACCAACTTATCGGCACCGCCGCCGGTCAAGTCGGTACAAGTAACCGAAGTCATATCAATTTCAAAACTTCCGCCGGTCAATTTGCCGCCATCAATATTCAGTTTACCTGACTTCACTTTCACGTTGCCGGTGTGCGATCCAGTTACTTTGTAGCCATTCCATACAATGTTGCTGGACGTTACATCCACATTGTAATTGGTAGAAACGAGTGCGAAGGACATGGCGAACAAAGCCAAAACCGGAAGGACAAAAAGTCTTTTCATGGTGCTAAAATTTATTGTTAATTAATGGATTACGAAATTGAGAATTTGGTTATTTGAGGATTTGAAAATGGGGTGAAACGAATAGGCATTTGTTTTGAGTGTCTGAGTTTTGTGATCAAGCATAACGCAGCTATCGGACTTTAAAATCAGACACTACGCTGCTTGTTTCGTCAGTTCAATGAAAGCTTCAAGTTTCACTTCTTCGCTCACCGTCAGGCCGCCAGCTTCTGTAATGGCATTCCATTTCAGGCCGAAATCGGTACGGTTGATTTTTCCGCTCATTTCGAAGCCTGCTTTGATGCTGCCCCATGGATCTTTGTGCGTACCATTGTATTCAACTGCAAGGGTAACCGGATGGGTAACGCCACGGATGGTCAGGTTGCCGTCCAGTTCGTATTCGCTGCCTTTGATTTGTTTGAAAGCTGTAGATTCAAAACGCATGGTCGGGTGTTGTTCGACATCAAAAAAGTCAGCACTTCTCAGGTGCTCATCGCGGTGTTCATTGCGGGTTGTGATAGAAGCGGTTTGCGCTTCAAAAGTAATATAGGCATCCTTAAAATTATCGCTTTCCGACTCCACCGTTGCGGTAAATTCGGTAAATTTACCGGTTACCGTGCTAATCATCAGGTGTTTTACTTTAAAGTTTATTTCGCTGTGAGCGAGGTCTATTGCCCACTTGTTGCCTACTGCTTGTGCTTGCATGATTGCTGATTATTTTTGTTGTAATTAATGATGCAAAGATACCGGCAGTAAGTCCCGCCTATCAATAAGGCAGGTTAAGAAATTCCATTGATGTAGATCAAGATTTTGGTTGTTCATTGCGCGTGGCTCCCTCTTTCCGCAGGCGACTCAGGCTTTCCGGCGCGATGCCAAGGTATGATGCAATGTGGTGATTGGCAACGCGTTGAACGATTTGTGGATAGCGTTCCATGAATTCGAGATAGCGATCATAAGCCGGTTGGCTCATCACGGAAAGCAGGCGATTTTGGGTGGCCACTAATGAATTTCGCATAATAATGCGAAAAAAACGCTCAAACTTTGGCAACTCCACGAACAGCTTTTCCTGGTCTTCGTGGTCAATTAGAAGTACCTCGCAATCTTCCAGGCATTCGATGTTCAATCGGGCCGGGGTTCCAGTGGTGAGGGCAGCAATATCCCCGATCCACCAATCTTCAAGGCCAAACTGTATGATGTGCTCTTTACCTGAGTCATCAAGCTGAAATGCCCGAATGCACCCTTTTACCACATAGAACGAATGGCGGGTGTAGTCGCCCTGCTGCACTAAATATTGCCGCTTGCGAAATTTTCGGGGAGTCATGTAAGACATGAAATACCCGAATTCAGCGTCGCTCATCGGGATATGACGCTCGATATTCTTACGGATGTCTCCGCGCATGGTGGTCGTAATTGCTATTGGTTGTATTGGCGGGAACCAGTATCTCAGGCTCGAGTTTTCCGCTTGTAACAAAAGTAACAACCCCTTGTGCCAAACGGTTGTCTGCACAAAATCGCTTTCAACACGACTTACAAAAATTAGAATCCTTATCTTTGCACCCGCATTTTGGTTGCTACGCCGGATTCTGCGCTGAATGAATAACCGGCTTTTACAATAACCTAATGTCTAACAACTTATATCTAACATCTAATATCTTACATGGGACGCGCATTTGAATATCGCAAGGATCGAAAAATGAAGCGCTGGTCGGGAATGGCCAAAGCTTTTACCCGAATCGGCAGAGAAATCGCCATGGCTGTAAAGGAAGGTGGCGGCGACCCTAATTACAATGCCCGATTGCGTATGGCCATACAAAACGCGAAGGCGGCCAACATGCCTAAAATCAACGTAGAAAACGCCATCAAAAAAGCAACATCGAAAGATGCAGAAGATTACGATGAGGTGCTGTATGAAGGCTACGCGCCACATGGCATTGCGCTGATGGTTGAAACCGCTACCAACAACATCAACCGGACGGTAGCCAACGTGCGCCATGTCTTTTCCAAATACGGCGGCAGCCTCGGCACTTCGGGCTCTGTAGAGTTCATGTTTCACCACAGGGGCGTCATCAAAATCAAAGCAGAAGGGGTCAACCTCGAAGACCTGGAATTGGAATTGATAGACTTCGGGTTGGAGGAAATCCAGGAAGACGAAGACGGTTTGTTGGCTTTGTACACCAATTTCGGTAACTTCGGATCCCTGCAAAAGGCATTGGAAGAACGCAACATCGAAGTGGAAAACGCCGAAGCCATCCGCATCCCCGTTCATGCCAAAAAAATGGACGATGCGCAGGCAGAAGATGTAATTCGTTTGATTGAAAAAATGGAAGAGGACGACGACGTGCTCAACGTGTTCCATAATATGGACATGAGCGAATAATTTTTTCACAACAATGCATAACGTGCTATGGAGCTAACAATTTACCAGGTAGACGCGTTTACAGATCGCCTGTTTAGCGGCAATCCTGCTGCAATCTGTCAATTGCAGGAGTGGTTGCCGGATGCGTTATTGCTCGCCATTGCACATGAAAATAACCTTTCTGAAACAGCCTACCTTGTTCCGGAATCGGACGGCTACCGACTTCGGTGGTTTACGCCAACCACCGAAGTCACGCTTTGCGGCCACGCGACTTTAGCGGCGGCACACGTCTTGTACAATCACCTTGGTTACGAGGCGGATAAGGTCATTTTTCACACCCTCAGCGGCACCCTCACGGTGAAACGCACCTCTGATGGCTACATGATGAATTTTCCGACGGATACGCTCCGACACGTCTCAGCGCCATTAGCCCTAATCGTTGCTCTAGGCATTACTCCGACTAAAGTATTTCTTGGCCGGGAAGATTACCTCGTCGTGCTGGAAAATCGCCAGCAGGTAGCCGACCTTCACCCTGATTTTGCAGCATTGCGCCGCCTCCAGGGACGCGGCGTCATCGTCACTGCGCCTTGCGACGACAGCAGCGCCGATTTCGTTTCGCGTTGTTTCTATCCCAATGCCGGCATAGACGAAGACCCCGTGACCGGATCCGCCCACACCACGATGGCACCCTATTGGGCTGAACGCTTAGGTAAACCAGAACTTTTTGCACGCCAGATTTCTCGCCGGGGGGGCACGTTGAAATGCAGGCTGCTGAACGACAGAGTCGAACTCATTGGCCATGCTGTGACCTACATGATTGGCGTTGCGCACATAGATTAGTTAGTGTCCGTCTTTATAGTCCAATAACTGCGTTGTATTTTGCCCCAAAACTGGTCAATTACGCGAGTAAACTCCCATTTTTGAGGCAAAACACGCCTTGCTCTCGAACTCTAAAGAACAGACACGGGACTAAATGGACAGACACTAGTTAGTGTCCGTCTTTATAGTCCGATAGCTGCGTTATGTTTCGCCCCAAAAACGGTCAATTACGCGAGTAAACTCCCGTTTTTGGGGACGAAACATGCTTTGCGCTCGAACTCTAAAGAACAAACACCCGACTAAATAGACAGACACTAATTAGGTTGCGGGTTGTGGCAATTGAGCAAATCGCAGCATGCGCTGCCTCAGCAGGGTGAAGCCAAGAGCTGCCGCTATGCAACATACCATCAGCACATTCCATAGGGTTGAGTAGCCAAAGTCTTCCGCTATTTTCAAACCAATAACTGGTGCCAGCACATGCGCAGCCGAAAAAGACATTGCGTATAAAGCCATGTATTGCCCCCTGTTTTGCGGGCGCGAACGCGATATGGCAAACGAATTGGTAAATGGCATGTTCAGGATTTCCCCAAAGGTAATGATGACCATTGCGCCCACTGCTAAGGGCATGGCGTGCGGGAAAAAATTGAACACCCAAAACGACAACCCAATGAGCAGGGTTCCCACCGCAATAATCCGCAGCGGGGGCAGCTTCGATTCCAAAGAATAAACAATGGGCATCTCTAATACGGCTATCAACAAGCCGTTGAGCGCAAGCAACCAGCCGATTTGTATTTCATCCAGCCGAAAATCTTCCTTTAAAAATACGGGCAAGGTTGAAAATAACTGCATGAACGTAAATGCCCCTAACGCAGTGATGGCAATAAACCAGAGGTAGAATTTGTCCCGGTAGGCTGAACTGGGATGTGTTCCGGCTAATTGAACCGGTTCATCGTGTGGCGCTTCTTTTTTCTCAACCAGAAAAATGCGCATCAAAATGGCCGAGGCAATACAGGTGAGGCCGTCAACCCAAAAAAGCCAGGCGTACCCTTTCGAACCCGCAAGAAGCCCGCCAACTGCCGGACCTACAGCAAAACCAAGGTTGACCGCTAAGCGCAACAGCGAAAAAGAACGGGTTCGGTTGGCGGCACTGCTATAAAAAGAAGCCGCAGCAATATTGGCCGGACGGAATGCGTCGGCAACCAAACTCAATACGAAAACAGCGACGCACAAGTGTTCAAATTGATGAATTTGTGCAAGCAAAATGAACAAAAGGCCGCTTACAAACAGTGTCCAGAACATGACCCGGTAGTAGCCGATCCGGTCAGACAAATACCCGCCAAGGTAGCTGCCAAGGATGGATCCCAGGCCAAAGCAGCCCATGACAACGCCGGCTCTGCCTTTGCTGAAATCGAGTTCCTGGGTGAGGTAAATTGTTAAAAACGGCAGCACCATGGTGCCGCTTCGGTTGATGAAGGAGACAAACGCCAGCAGCCAGATGTCTTTAGACAGGCCACTGAAGGAATTCCGGTAGAGGGTAAAAAGGTTTTGTAGCAGCGCCATTTTGGGTGATTATTTTGCGAAACAAACAGCGCAACCAGTATGGAAAGTTTCGTTTGTAAATTTTAAATTAGATTCACTTCCGGAACCAGTGTAATCCCGAATTTTGCTTCCACGGATGCAATAATGGCGTTGGCCAATGCTAAAATCTCCTGGCCGCTTGCCTGGCCATAATTAACCAAAACGAGCGCTTGTTTTTTATAACACCCCGCATCACCGGAGCGTTTGCCTTTCCAGCCACATTGCTCAATGAGCCAGCCGGCAGGAATTTTTTGCCGGCCTTCACCCATGGAATAATGGGGAATATTGGGGAAAGTTTGGTGCAAACTGGAAAATTGTGCGGCATCCACTTCCGGATTTTTAAAGAAGCTACCAGCGTTGCCCAACTGCGCCGGATCAGGCAATTTGGAATTTCGGATGCGGATCACCGCTTCGCTCAGGGTGGCAATATCGGGATGCGGGACTTCCATTTCCACGAGCATTTCCTGAATTGCACCGTAAGCAGTGTGGAGTCGGGGTTGCGTTTTGGTGAGCCGGAAAGCCACTTTCAGAATGCAGTATTGGCCTTTCAATTCCTGTTTGAACACGCTGTCGCGGTAGCCAAACCGGCAATCTGCAGCCCGAAAGGTCCTGATGATTCCGGTGGAAAGCTTTAGGGCTTCTAAGTATTCGAATACGTCTTTGATTTCCACGCCATACGCACCGATGTTCTGGATGGGTGCCGCGCCAACCGTACCCGGAATCAGGGAGAGGTTTTCGACGCCGCCATATCGGTGTGCCACGCACCATTGCACGAAAGGGTGCCAATCCACGCCGCCGCCTGCCGAAACGATTATCGAATCGGCAGTTTCTGATTCGACCTGAATCCCTGAAATTTCATTTTTCGCAACCAACCCGGAAACATCCCGGGTAAGCAACAGATTGCTGCCGCCGCCGAGGATAAATGCCAACGGGAGCTTTTGCGACAAGATTTCGCGCAAAGCGTCCACACTGTTAAAAGCGGCAAACCATTGCGCTTTGGCTTCTACGCCGAACGTATTGTATGCCCGCAAGGACTGGTTTTCTATGATCCGAACGGTGCCCAAGTTAATCCCGGGTTTGTCTGCCCGAACGATGAATCATGGTGGAACTTGCCTGTTGAGTCCCCATCAACACCATATCCTGGATGTTGACATACTCAGGGCGGGAAGCCATGAAAAAAATCGCATCGGCCACATCGCCGGCAGTAAGCGGCTTAAAGTCTTCGTAGATTTTAGCCTGGTTTTCATCGCCGTCGAAGCGGACGAGTGCAAACTCGGTTTCGTCTACATGACCCGGGCTGACCTGGCTCACCCGAATATTATGGGTGTAAAGGTCGTAACGCATGCCCTTGGTGAGGGCATAAACGGCAGCTTTTGTAGCCGAATAAACATTGCCTTTGGGGTACATTTCATTGCCAGCATTGGAGCCAACATTGATGATGTGACCGCTGCTGCGGGCCACCATGAGCGGCGATACCATGCGCGTCAGGTAGAGCAACCCTTTAATGTTTGTATCAATCATTTCTTCCCAATGCGCCAGATCCCCTTCATGGATGCTGCTGAACCCCTTGGCTTTTCCGGCATTATTGATGAGGATGTCAATGTCTTTCCAAACACCCTGAAGGCTGTCAATGGCTGCTTTGGTCGCCTCGGCGTCCTGTACATCAAAGGCCAGAATTTCGGCCTCAGCGCCGTATTCGGCCTGTAAGTTCGCCTGTACTTCCCGCAACCTTTCCATGCGCCGGCCAGTGAGGATGATGCGGTAGCCGTTTTGGGCAAAAACCACAGCGGTTGCTTTTCCAATGCCGGAAGTAGCACCGGAAATCAACACCGTTTTATCTACTTTGACCGGCATGGCCGGGGGAATTTCTTCGGGTTCCTCCTGAGCGGCAGCTTCCTGCGCTTCCAATTCCTGTTTTTCCCGTTCTTCTACTAAGGCCTCCAAACGGGCGATATTGGCTTTGAGCGCTTCTAAGGCGTCTTTTTCGAAAGAGCCGTGGCGTTCCATCTCTTCCGGCTTTTGATAAAAGAACGCCTGGTCGTTTTGTTCCGTCTTTAGTTCCGGGTTGTTTTCGGCTGCTTTGAGGTAGGCTTCATGCGCTTCTTTTTTCTTATCCTGCGCATAATACAAAAGCGCCAGATCGTACCAGGCGAATGGGTGATCCGCCTGAATGGCCAGCGTCTTTTTGAAATAGCGCACCGCTTTGTCCGGCTCGTTCAATACTTCTGCCTTAAGCAACGCATATTGGTAGGCAGCTTCGGCATTTTCCGGGTCTTTTTTGAAAGCTTTTTTAAATGCCCGGGCGGTCGCCTCGGATTCTTCCGAAAAATGCTGCAACAATAAATTGCCTAAGCGGTCGTAAACCTGAGGATAATCAGAGTTGACCGCAGCAACCTTTTCGTAGTGGGTTCTTGCTGAAGCAAAATTGCCTTCTCCTTCTGCAATTTCAGCGGCTAAGAAGTTGGCATCTTCATTTTCGGGGTCTGCCTGCAGCAGAATCTCCAATTGTTCTTTGGCACCTTCCGGGTTCTCGCCTTTTTGCGACAGCATCAGGGCATAATGGTAGCGCAGCAACCCCAGCGATGGATGCATGTCCACAGCTTCTGCCAACAGCGTTATGCCTTCTCCAACCTGACCTTTATCGGCTAAGCTCCAGGCATTCTGGAACAGTTGGATCAGTGCATCATCGGAAAGTCCTGCTTCGGATAAAGCGGTTTCGGGTTGTGGCGTTTCCGCTTCAACGGGTACTTCAGCAGGAGGTGATTCCACCACTTCGGGAATGATTTCTATCGGTTCTTCGGGTTGCGCGTTTGCTTCTGCAGGTTCCTCCGGCGCTTGTTCTGAAGCAACTGAAGGCATTTCAGGCTCGTGCTCCTCTTCGACCTGAGGCTGTTCGACTGACCCAGAAAGGTCAAGTTGGCTGATGCCTGGGATTTCGGTCAGGTCAACCTCTAAATGGTCAGCATCTATGGCTTCTTCAATAACTTCGGGTTCCGGGGCTGCTTTTGGTTCCGGGCTGCTTACTTCCTGTCCCGGGGCTGCTGCGGCTCGTTCGCGGCGGAATCGGTCCCATCCGGTGCGATCCTCCATAAAGTTGAAAAACGCTTCGTAATCATTGGCCGCAAATGCCGGGTATTCGAGGTGTTCAATCCCCCTGAGCGAGCGCAGGTATTCCCCGACATCGCTCGAAATATCGCGCATCGAACTCAGGTGCGCATTAAAAGCATCTTCGTCAAGGTCGTGCAAATGGCGCTTTTGACGACGCAAATCTAAGTATTGATCCTGCCAGTAGTTGATGTATTGAATGATATCGCTTACGCGGTCAAAACGGGTGGAAACGCTGGTGATTGCACCACTTTGTTCCTCCCGGCTTCTACCCTCTGCGACCACCGGAAGCAGTTGACTGCGTTTGTTTTGCAAAAATTGCAGACCCTGCGCCATGCATTGGGGCGACTTCAGAAAATTATCGGTCACTAAGAGGATGATCGGTCCATTGAAAAACTGGAGATGTTCTGCTAAGGATTTTTCTTTGGTTCCATAAAAATGCTCAAAACGGCCCGTGTAACCGCTCAAATGCTGCTCGATGCTTTCGGCAAGGGCAATGTTGTCAATGTTATAGGCTAAAGCAATGCTTTTGGTGCTCATGTTTTATTGTTTGTTTGAATGCGCTTCGGCGAGTAAGTTGGATACAAAAGATTGAAAATCGGTCTTGAATGCTTCGTATTGACTGGTTGCCGGCCCGGAAAAACCGGTGTGGATGCGGCGTACCTGATCGTTTCGGTCAATATAAATCGTCGTAGGGTAGGAGAGAACCTGATTCAGCATGGGCAAAGCCAAAGCAGCTTTTTCCTTGTTGGAGGACCCCGCATGCAGTACTTCGTAGGGGATGCTTAGTCTTTTTTTATAGGTACGGATGGCGTTCATGGCCTTAGCGGGATCGTCATAGCGCTCAAACGCCAGGCCAATGACCACGAGATCCGGGTTTGGGTTTTCTTTCAGATAGTTCAGTAAAAAATGCGTCTCGTCCATGCAATTGGGGCACCAGGTGCCCATGAGCTGGATGATTTTGACTTTATTGCGGTAAGCCGGATCGTCTAAAGAAATGATTTTTCCTTCCGAATTTTTGAAGGCAAAGCTGAATTTTTCATAACCCGGTTTAAGGAAAGTCAACTGATCGGGGTTGGCCAACTGAAAATCAGGGTTTCGTTTGGCTTCCCAAAGGGTTTTATAATGCGTACCCGACCGGAAAGAGCCAATCAGCGTGCCATCTTCCAGAATTTTTGCTTCGTAAAGAAAAGCATGTGAGCCATCAAAGCAGGAGAGATAAGCTTTATTGGCCTGCACGGTTCCTTCCAAAAAGCGGTGGTCGCCGGTTTCTGTGAGGAAAGTTCCCTTCAGGTAGTTCCCTTGTTGTACAAACTCGCCAATGGCTTTGAAGGGGTGATCGGTTTCGGTTTCCATCGTCACCTCCCACTTCCCGCTAAGGTCGGCTGCCGGCGGTTTTTGGAGCGTTGTGAAGCGGTGGCCCTGCCCGTGTTTGGCTAAGAAAGGAATTCGATAGTCTTTTTTGGAAGCAACGACCCATTCGCCCTGCATGACGTTGCCTTCGCTATAGACGCGGATGTAGGAGTCGTATTCCGGAAACCGGATGAGGATGGTGTCGCGGGCCGAGCGTTTTTCGCGGCCCATGCTGATGTCGTCCACTTTGATTCGCTCATCGCCGTTGATGATTTCCAAATAAAAAGTCTGGTCGGGGTTGTATTTGACTTCGAAGGTAAAGGGAAGTTCACCCTGGGTGACTTCCTCAAACTTCATGTTCAGCTTTTCCGGCAAGGGTTCGCCACGCGGGTTAGGGGTGATGAACTCCGGATCTAATTTGAGAACCGCACGCCAGATGCCAGGGGCGATCGCCGGGAACGGATGATCGGCCACTAAACAGCTATTGAAAACAAAAATAAGAAGTGCAAGAATCGGTGTAATGGATTTCATATTGCTTTTAATCCGACTTTTCGCCTACAAACTGCTGTTCTTTGTATTTGAAAAGAATATTAAACGTTGTCAGGCTGCCGTATATGCGCGTGATGTATTGCTGAAGATTGATTTTTTCTTCAGCAGTCAATGCGTTGTTTGCATTGATGCGTTGCTCCATCACCCGGACGCGGTCTCTTACCATAACGATTTTATGGAAAAAAGTTTCAATAGGTACTTCTTTTTCTTTTAGCGCGGGGTCGTCCGGGCGCAAAATCATTGTGCCATTTTTCCAGCGGTCGTTCAGCGGCACTTCTTCGCTGATGTCGGAAAAGGCCCGCAAAACTTTGATCAGGGACTTTTCCGCTTCGGAAAAAGAAATCGCTTCATCCGGCACAATAGCCTCGATGATTTCCCATTTGTCGTACTCTTTGCCGACCTGTTTGATGCCGTACAGCATAAAACAAACTTCGTAAGCGGCCCGATGCAGGCGAATGACAACGCCATCTCCGTAAGCCGGGTGGCGTACTCTGGATCCGATACCTAATGATTGAGCTGACATATTTTGGTCAAAATTTTAATTTTCTGGTTCTGCCGGCACATTCAGTTCACCTTCCGTGCTGGCTACAACGGTGGATACGGTGATATCGCTCGTGACATTAATCACCGTTCTGCACATGTCCAAAATCCGGTCTACCGGAATGATGATGGCAATCCAAGCCGGGTTTAGCCCCACTGCCTGGAGTACAACAATCAACATGACCAACCCTGCACTCGGGATGGCCGCTGTGCCAATAGAGGCCAATGCCGCCGTGAGCAAAACGGTCATTTGCTGGGCAAAACTCAGGTCAACCAAATGGATCTGTGCCAGAAATATGGCCGCTACCGCCTGGTACAAACTGGTGCCATCCATGTTCACTGTAGCCCCAATGGGCAGCACAAAATTGGTGACGCTTTGAGAAACGCCAAGGTTATCGCGGGTGCATTCCATGGTCACCGGCAGCGTAGCCGCACTGGAACTAGTCGAAAATGCCAGAAATTGCGCCGGACTGATGCGCCGGAAAAAACTGCTATACGATATTTTGCGCACTAAGGTTAGGATCATCGTCGGGTAAACCACAAATAACATCAAGGCAAGGCCGGATAAAACGGTCAGCGAATAACTCAACAGGCCTTTGAAGACTTCAATGACTTCCGCTGTGGTACTGGCCATTTGGGCAATAATACCGGCCATCAGGGCAAAAACAAAAAACGGAGCCGCTTTCATGACAATGTCTACCATTCTTACAAAAACTTCACTCGCACCGTTCACCACGTCTATTACGGGTTTTGAGGTAGCAGCGGGTAAGGTGACCAATACGATGCCGAAAAAAAGCGCAAAAAAGATGACCTGCAACATTTTTTTCGTGTCCGACATGGCTACAAAGATGTTGTCCGGCACAAACTCAACCAGAAATTGCAACGGACTCGCCGTCTTGAATTCCTGAGCCGCCTGCAGGCGCTGTTCGAGACTGGCATTGCCCTGTTCCTTTTGCATATCTGCCGTTGCAGCACTTACCAGATCAGCGTATTGTGGATCGGTCAGGTAGCTTTTTCCGTCTGTCACTTGTGTGCCTTCTGTACTTTGCGCCCATAATTCGTATTTGATCCGGTTTTTTACCCGCTGTTCTTGCGCAATATAACTGCCGGGCTGAAAAGTGTTGACTAAAATGATTCCGAGACCAACGGCAGAAAGCGTCGTAATTAGGTAAAGACCCAATGTTTTGGCACCTACACGCCCAAGTTTGGTCAAGTCCGGCAAACTGGCGACACCCGAAATGATGGAAAAAAGCACCAAGGGTACGGAGATGAACTTGAGTAAACGAATGAAAATTTCCCCAAAAGGATTGATCCAGTCTTTGGTGAATTGTGTCCACCCTAAGGCAGTAGACAGAAATGAGTACCCAATACCCAGTATCAGCGCAATGATGATCTTCCAGTGTAATGCTAATTTTTTTCCTTTCATCCCGGTTGGCTTGAAGGCTTCGTATGCCTATGTGTAAGAATGGTCGCCAAAATAAGGAAATTCCTGAAAATCGGGTATAGGAACGTGTCGTAAATAACTTTCCTGTTTTGGCGGCCTCTTTTTTGGCTACCGGCATTGCGTCCCGATGGGACGGCTGTTCTGACGTCCGTTCACGGGGGCTACCGGCATTGCGTCCCGATGGGACGGCTGTTCTGACGTGCGTTCACGGGGTATGATTTTTTACTCATCCGGAATTTTCTTTCAATTAAAATCAAAAAAAAATAAAAAAATACCGCTGTTGCGAAAAAAAAACGCCACGCACACCAAAAATGCCCAACTCAACATCTGACTGATTATAGACGCAGGCCTCGTCGAACAACAAATTCCATTCATCATCAAAATGTAATGACCATGACTACGAGCATTCTATGCATCGGGGGCAGCCCTTTTTTTGGGTTCATTGAACCTGCTTTGACTTTCGGACAATTCTGCTGGATTATATTGACCATCGGCATTGGATTGTTCATCTTACCCCGGGTTTTGAAAAATCGCCTGGGGCATTTGAATCAAAGTCCCTGGCTCCGGTCAATTCGACTCCGGGGCGTCTTTCTGAACCTGGGCCTGACCATCTCTCTGGGGATTTCCGTGCTTGCATTCAGCATTGTTCAACCAGAATTGGCTGACGGGAATTTCAGTATTGAGCCTTATGAACCCGATTATATCGAACCCGAAATGCCAAGAACCGATTTTAAAAAGCCCCTGCCACCACCACCGCCACCCCTGCAAAAACTGGCGGTCACTGAAGAAGTGGTCGAGCCTCCGGTTTTTGAAGACAAAAGCATAGATGCCACTTCATCGGTTGAGCGCCCGGCAGCGTTGAATGTTGAACCCCCTTCCATGCCTCCTCCTCCGCCGAGAGCAGAAGAACCGGACGAAACACCTTTCCGGGTAGTGGAACAAATGCCCCGTTTCCCCGGCTGTGAAGCCTTTTCAGGAACCAATGCCGAAAAACAGGCTTGTGCCACCCAAAAGCTGTTGGAATTCATTTACAAAAACATCAAATACCCGGCTGCCGCCCGGGATAACGGAATACAGGGCACCGTGGTTGTTTCTTTTGTGGTGGAAAAAGATGGTAAACTCACGGATGCTGTCGTATTAAGGGATATTGGTGGCGGATGCGGGACGGAGGCGTTGCGTGTAATAAACCTGATGAACGAAAAAGACCTTACCTGGGTGCCTGGCAAACAAAGGGGCCGCCCGGTGCGGGTGCAGTTTAATTTGCCGGTGAAGTACCGGCTGGATTAATTCCGCTCCTTAACAATTTTCCCACCCCGGCTGCGCCCGGTTTCGTCTGTTGCTTTCCAATAATAAATCCCCGCAGCAAGATTTGCCAGTTCGACTTCATTCGACCCGGTGCTAAGGATTTGCTGCCTGACTACTTGCCCCAGAGGGCTGTAGAGCGTAAAAAGCAGGTGGCTGGCTGGTGCATCCCACAAAACCATCAACCGATCAGTCGCCGGGTTTGGAAAAACTGAAATTTCAGACCCGGCGCTAATTGGCGCTTCGGCTGAAGAAATGATAATACTTGTATCGCAATCAAAAGGGACAAATTGAAACTCGTTTTGACCATCGGAATAACAACGCAGTCCCACGAGTTTATCTGGCTCCAGCCATTGATAGACATAAGGCAGGTGGAAAAGATTATTACCAATGCCCTTATAAATTTGGAGCCCCCACTCAAAAGGCAAAAGTGGCGAGATGGTAACGGCCATTACACTGACGGAGGTATCTCCTATGGGCTGTTGAAAAGAGCCTTGCACTTCAATGGTAATATTATCCTCGAAAGGAGGGCCAAACAGCCCGTTGATGGTCCATGTTTCGCCAGGCTCGGCGCCAAAGTCATACAGCAGCTCGAAGTTTTCGGACACCTCACTATAGAAAAAGACAGAGTCATTCCGGGAATAGACATAAAGTGGATTCGGAAGTCCATTACCGATGGCACCGGTAATTTTGCGACAAAGCTGCCCGTTGAAAAGCTCCTCGCTTTCGACGACCAGATCGTGTGGAAATTCTCCCGGCATAGCAGATGTGGAGGTATACGTCCAGCGGGCACCTACCGGTGCAAAATCGTATTGCTGCGCAAAGGCTGAAAAAGCAAACAAAAAAAGAACAACAGAGGGTAGCGTACGTGTCATGATGATCAGGTTTTAGGGGCGCTGAATGAATAAGTTTCGCTTTCGACAGGTAAGTAATTTTGCTTCTAACCGAGGCGGAGGTTCCGGACCTTAGCCTGAGCTAAGGGAGGCGGTTCTCCAACGAAGGGTAGGAGGAAAATTACTCCTGGAAAAGTGGACAGTTATTCATTCAGCGACCCTTAAGGTTGAATAATAATTTTTCCGGTAGCCGCCGGGCGGTTGTTTTCAAACAGAACGGGGAGGTACAGGCCGGGTGTCCAGCCACGCCCATCTATATTTATTGCGGTATCGCCTTTGGGCCAGGGCAATTGTTGCCATAATTTCCCCTGCACGTCATAGCAGCGCAGTTCCCAATTTTTTCCCGGTTTCAACGCAACCGGCAATTGTACCCTGAAAGGCTCCGGTGTTGGGTTGGGCGCGACGCTGAGCAAGGGCAGGTCGGGCAAGCGGAAGATTGGCTCGAAAGAAGAAGTGATGTAGTGATCCAGTCCGCTGCACCCCGGCACTAAACATCCCTGCTCGTCCACCAACAGCAGCGCTACATTGACATTGAACGCCCCGTCGCTATTCAGATCGAAAAGAAGACCGGTGGCAGCAATGCGACCGTCGCCTAATTCACATAGGTCCAAAAATTCAATAAATGGTGCCCAGGGTCGTTGCAGCGAATCGGAGTAGTGCCGTTCCCAGAGTACATCGCCATCGGGGGTCATCCTGAACAGCCAGCCCCTGCCTTTAGAAGGGATAATAGGACTGCGGTAGTAGCCTACCGAGTATATCTCCGTTTTGAGCCGTAATAATCCTGTAAACGACTCGTAGCGCTACATCATTCCATTCGTGCGTCCAACTCAGCCCACCCTCCCCATTATACCGGTTCAAAACATTAAAATTAAAAGCAATGGTCGGGTCGGGCACAAAAGTGTCTTTTGCCCACATGACAGCGCCCCCGCCCCCGGAAAGTGTTGTAGCAACTGGTTCTTGTATTGGGAATTGGGTGTAGCCGACCATTCGGCTCCAGATTGGGTTGGCTTCGCTATCTATTTTATGTACGATAACATTGTAGCGGTAAGTACCATAAATCGGATGGTAATAGTAACCCAATACGGTTGAGCTTATGAGAAAATTCCCGTCATCGGTTGGAGCAAGGTGGCCGTAGCCAATGGATTGTTGAAAGGTGTCCGGGATAATTTTATTGAAAATTAATTCCCCATCTGGATCTGTTTTTACAATGCGCGGCCTGCTGGACACAGTTATCCAGGGATTTTCAAATGGTTCCGGTTCTCCCTCAGTGAGGTACAGTAAAATATCGCCGGTAGAAGTTTGGGAAAGGGCATCGCCGTAAACATTTCCTTCAGACAATTCAGGATAATAATTGATCCAGACAATTTCGAGGTCTTTGTCTAATTTAGCAATAAAAGTACGCATTTTTAAAGCATCGTAATCCCGCCATTCACCTGTTATCAGAATGTATTCGTCAGGTGTGACATATAAACCTCCTCGTTCAGAAATTATCAGGTCTATTTGTGGCCCCTGTATTTCAATTCGATTTACAATCTCACGTGTATTGGCATCTATCTTGAAAATATTTTGAATCCTGTGCTCTTGCGTGTTTACATACCCACTTATAACATAGAGATAATTGCCAATTGCCACAATATTGGTTCCTTTATCCGCTTGGTATTCTTGTTCAGCGTTAGGGTCGATGGATTGGATGAAAGTTTGGCATGAGGATTTTATTGCGAAATTTAAGTTAAATGCCATTATCAAAAAACAGTATTTGATTATAGGTTTCATGTTAATTTATGTAAGAGTTGGGTGACAACTCGGCAACGTCGTCCCCCAACTTCGGTGAAGAGAAGTAATTAATGTTGAACGATAACCCTGCGTTGCTGGGTAAATCCACTTTGGTCGTCTATCAAACGGACAATATACATGCCGGATGGCAAGTGATGTACCGGGATACTCAAACGGTTCTGATCTGTGATACCGGCGCTGTAAACCAATCGGCCTGTTGCCAATTCCCGGAGTTCTATGCCCAGAGACATTGGTAGTTCGATGGCATTGTGTGTTATGGTTACCTCAAGTACCTTACTAACCGGGTTAGGTGCTACTTGCATTACCGTTACTAGGGTTAGATGCCTGAGCGGTACCCGGTTGTGGTACAGAAAAGGCATCATTCCCGATGTCCGGCAATACAGGCATAAAATGATTTGTACAGTCGTCTTCACCCTGAATGAAGTTTCTATGAATATAACAGTCAATAAAAGAGTGTCCAAACCCATGCGCAAGCGTCACCCCTCCATTTCCTACAAGCCATTGTCGCGATGTACTAAATGGAGCGCCTACAACACTGGGATGGTTTTGGAACCACCAGTATTTTAGAAATAAATTAGGAACACTGATTCTTGAGGATGCCGTAAGATTGGTTACTGACGGAAGCTGCGAACACCAGGTATTGGTCATTCCAGCTTGCTCCGGGTTATCTATCGTGCCCAATACAACCATTTGGTTGTAAATCGAACCACTACTCGTAAGGTATACATTGATTCCTTTTGGAATGTTGGGGTCTGTCGAAATGGTAGCATCAAGAGCATTCAACCACCAGTTTGCCCCGGGATATTTACTCTGTCCGGGTTGATTGTCATTGTTCCAGAAAAACTCGGTAGGCGAATCTTTATAAAAAACCCAGTTCGGAACAATTTCAATCTTCGCATCAGGAAATCCGGTAGGACAGTCAGATGTTCCCCACAGGTTATTTAATCTTCCATTGCAGCCTTGAAGCCACTCATCGAGAAAAGCCCGATGTTCAGGGATGTCCTGAAAATTCCCAGTACCATCTAATTTTTGCACAATAATAAAATTTGCGCGAACGCGGATACTTCGGGCGTCGGTTCTTGGTATGTGCCGGCTATTAGAAGACCATAGAGAACTGGTCTTCCCACAGAGAGGTGCCAATAAACCTGATGATTCAGGGGCTGCTGCACCAGCACATTGAGGCGGGAGTGGTTCTGTGGGTTGAGCAAACAAAAGATTTGGCATAGATAGAATCAGAAAGAGAAAATGTGAAAATTTCATAACTTTGGACGGTTTTTTATGATTCCTACTCTGCTTGTTTAACCTGTTCATTTCGGTGCTACCAGGGGCTTTCAGTGGGGAGTCAATGAGGTAACAGTTGCCGCTGTTGCCTCTTTTTATTATACGATGCTGTATCGCCGAACTCCGATTCGGCGGGAATATGCGCTCGTATACCTGGTTCTTATAATCAACACAAATAGCGATCAGGCAGAAGATACTACCTGAAAAGAAATTGCTGTACAAGACCATTGTATCTGACAAACTTGCAGTAGTTGTCAGTCTTTTGTGTGTTCGTTCGAAGTGTTTACGGATGAGGAAGGAGTAGCAGTAGCTGAATGGTCACTTCAGCGTTCCCCCGGTATTGTTTTTAGAAATGCACAATCAGGACGAGTGTGCCACTAATTATTGAGCAATAATAACTGCATTTCTTTTTTTTCTTCATAATTTTTTCACTTTTTTCACATTTTTTTGCACGGTTATTATCGGGCAACCCAAATTTTCAAATTTTCCGTTTTTCTGTGTCTGAAAGCTAAGCTAATCACACCTGCTTTTTAAAAAAAATGACGAAACCCCGTTTTGAGTGTGTGAAACCCCGTTTTGACTGAGTAAAGCACTAAAAAAAGCGAGCCCCCCTTCGTCAAAAAACCGTCAAAGAAATCCCTTCATGCCCCACATCCGCCAAAAAATGCAGAAATTCGCCCCATGAAATTGCAAAATGACCTCTTGCTCCGCGCTGCCAAAGGCGAAAGCATCGAACGCCCGCCCGTCTGGCTCATGCGCCAGGCCGGCAGAATCCTGCCCCAGTACCGCGCCATCCGGGAACGGCTTTCCGATTTTAAAGAATTGGTAAAAACTCCCGAATTGGCCGCAGAAGTCACCATTCAGCCGGTGGACGAACTGGGCGTGGACGCTGCCATCATCTTTTCCGACATCTTGGTCATTCCCGAAGCGATGGGTTTGGACTACCTGATGGAGGAAAAACGCGGCCCCTGGTTCCCGAAAACGATTGAATCGGATGCAGACGTAGAGGCCCTGCTCACCGGAGAAGATGCCGCTGCGAACCTGCAATATGTCTACGACGCCCTCGCGCACACCAAACGCGCCCTGCATAGCCGCGTGCCACTCATTGGCTTTTGCGGCGCACCCTGGACCATCCTGTCCTACATGGTGGAAGGCAGCGGCAGCAAAACCTTTTCAAAATCAAAAAAACTGCTCTACACCCGCCCCGAACTGGCGCACCGCCTGTTAGATAAAATCACGGAAGCTTCCATTGCTTATCTGAAACAGCAGGTTTCCAGCGGAGCTGATCTGGTTCAACTATTCGACTCCTGGGCCGGCATTCTCAGTCCGGAGCAGTACCGCACCTTTGCGCTGCCCTACATTTCCAAAATCTGCACGACCCTTGCGCCCTTAGCTCCGGTAACGGTTTTCGCGAAAGGTGCCTGGTTTGCCTTGCCGGAAATGAGCGGCCTCGATTGCCGGGTCATTGGCATTGACTGGAATACCGAACCCAGACTGGCCCGCCAATGGATCGGCTCGGACAAAACCCTGCAAGGCAACCTCGACCCTTGTGCGCTGTATGGCGCGCCTGCTACAATCGAACGGACTGTTCGAACCATGCTGGATGCTTTTGGCCCGCGATACATCGCCAACCTGGGGCACGGTCTTTACCCGGACACGCCGTTAGACAACGTCAAATGTTTTGTGGCTGCGGTGAAAAACTACCGGTATTAGTTGTACACGTTCCTTAGCCTCGTGTCTGATCTTTAGCGTTTGAGAGCAAGGCATGCGAAAGCCCCAAGAACGGGAGTTTACTTGCGTAATTGATCGTTTTTGGGGGTCGAGCATAATGCAGCTATCGGGCTATAAAGACAGACACTCGTTAATAACCCTAAAATCGTTTCAGCGTTGGTTAGAAAAGTCCTTTCTTTGCGGGAATTTTCAAATCGCAAAAACAAAGAGTACGATATGAAACGCATTGTTTTCCCATTGATCATTACAGGCTTTTTGGGCCTTTTGGCCATTTCCTGCAAACAGGATGCACAAAACGGTCAAACACAAACGCAGGAAAACCCTGCAATCGTCAACCAGGATAGCGCCGTAGCCAGCGGTTACACGTCCATTCCGGAATCTGACGGAAAAAAACCACCGGTCAAACAACTCAAGGCAGAGGAGATGCGCGTGGTTTCGATGGACGGAAAAGACCTGGAAGTAACTACCATGTATGCCGGAGACCATCCTAAGCAAGTGTATTGCAAAACGATTGGCCGGGAAGATGAAGCCCGATACTATTTCAACTCCGAAGGCAAAGTGAGTCAGTTGGATGAAATCAGCAAAAATATGTCCGGCGAATACGTCCAGGAGATTTTTATCTACGTCGGAGATTCTTTGCAGGTAGCGATCACGCGTAAAGCTGCCACAAAAGCAGGTTTGGAAAAAGCCAAAGCGGAAAATTTCAAGCCCCTGCCCAATGATGCCCGTGCTAATGCCGATAAAGTCTCAAAAAAAGGCTTTGTATTGTTGGTTAGCAAGGATTAATGAACCTGTTTTTTTGATCAAGAAAACGATTCTAACACGAGATCGGACGTCATTCCGGCCTCGTGTTATTTTTTTGTGACTTTACTGCGTCACGAAGTCGTAAATATTATCTTTCGGTAACCCGGCATCAAGGATAAATCCTTAATTTTGAGGGTTAAATCGGCGATATTCGCCATCAAAAAAAAATATGTATTCATGAAAAACTTTTTTCTGACGGTAGCTTTTCTGGCTGCCTGTTTTTATACGGCGATTGCGCAATTTTCTGATCCGGCAGTGCACCAAATGCGGGTTGATGTCGTTTATTTAGCGTCCGATTATCTCGAAGGCCGCGAAGCCGGCACCAAAGGAGAAATGCTGGCTGCTGAATACATTGCGCGCCGCTTTGAAGCAATCGGGTTGACCCCCAAAGGCGACAACAAAGGCTGGATCCAGGTTTTTGATTTCAAATACAACCCGAACCCGCATGCAGCGGGCGGCGAATCGCGGCAGGGGCATAATGTGGTGGGCTATCTTGACAACCGGGCCAAAACAACGGTGGTGATTGGCGCGCATTTCGACCACTTGGGCAAAGGCGAATTCGGTTCCCGACATACCGGAGAAGCGGCGATTCACAACGGCGCCGACGACAATGCCAGCGGGGTTGCGGCTTTGATTTACCTCGCAGAACGCCTTAAAAGCAGCAAAGCCAAAAAAAATAACTACCTTTTCGTTGCTTTTTCTGCGGAAGAACTGGGCTTGATTGGCTCCAAGGCTTATGTGAATGCAGGCACGTTTGACGCAACAAGCGTCAATTATATGCTCAATATGGACATGGTTGGTCGCCTGAATGAAGAAAACGTCCTGGCCATCAATGGTGCTGGAACCTCGCCAGTTTGGAAAGAAACCCTATCCAAAATAACTGCGGGTAACCTGAAAATAAAAACCAGCGACTCCGGAATAGGACCATCTGATCACACCTCGTTTTACCTCAAAGACATTCCATCGCTGCACTTTTTCAGCGGACAGCACACCGACTACCACAAACCAGGCGACGACGCAGAACTGATTAATTTCGACGGCATCAAGCGCATTGGCGACTTCATGGTCGCGTTGGTGGAATCACTCGATAAATCGGGTAAGCTGGCTTTTACTAAAACAAAAGACGAAGAGGAAGGCCGGCAAGCAGCCCGTTATAAAGTTTCGCTTGGCGTCATGCCGGATTATGTGTACGACGGGGAAGGCATGCGCATAGACGACGTCCTTTCGGGCCGTGCCGCAGAAAAGGCAGGACTGAAAAAGGGCGATGTTATTATCGAAATCGGCGAAACAAAAGTGAAGGATATTTACGGGTACATGGAAGGTTTGGGGAAATATAACGCAGGCGATAAAACGATGGTAACGGTGAAGCGCGGAGAAGAGATCGTGAAGGTGGAAGTTGCTTTTTAATAAGTTGGCAAATTGCAAACTTGCCTTTTGCAGATTTGCCTGCTTGAAACAATAACAAAACCGGTTGATTATGAAATCGTCATTTCTTTGCATGATCCTGCTCATTGGCACGGTTAGTTTTGCCCAAGTGAGCGAAGGCGGTCGCCCGATGAGCTTAGATCCCCGGTATCAGGCGTTGTTTTCCAATGCCTTGCCGGAAATTCAAATGCCCGCATTTGATCTGCGAAAAATCAGAAAGGAAGACGAATCATCTCCCGGTACGCGTTTTGCAGCGCCGATTTCAACCAATATTGCACTTCGGGAGATGGAAGAAGGTTGGACGGAATTGGAAAACGGAGACCGCGTCTGGCGGTTGAAGATTCGCTCGCAGGGCGCGCTGGCCGTCGCTTTTTTCTACGAGAATTTTTACCTGCCGCGAGGTGCGCGCCTGTTTATGTTCAGCCCCGATGGCGCTCAGGTTGCCGGCGCTTATACTTTTCGCAACAATACCACATCCGGTCGCTTCTGGACAGGACTGATTTACGGTGAAACGGCAATTGTGGAATATTACGAACCGGCTGCCGTGAGAGGACAAGGGCATTTTCGCATTTCAAGGGTAGACCATGCGTACGACGCTGTGCGGCTGGCCGGCGGTGCCCGAATGTCGGGTTTTGGAACTTCCCTGCCTTGCCATGCCAACATCAATTGCCCTGCCGGCGATAACTGGCAGGACGAAGAGCGGGGCATCTGCCGCATCGTTGTGGTGGTAGAAGAAGGCATGGGCTTTTGCACGGGGAATACGGTCAACAACACTTCCAAAGACGGGAAACCGTACGTGCTCACCGCGTTTCACTGCATGGACGGCTACACGCCTTTATACGATTTATGGCGATTCGATTTCAGATACCAGTCTGCCGATTGCAGCAATCCGGCTAATGAACCGGTTTTTCAGTCGTTATTGGGCAGTACCCTGCACGCAGGCAGGCAACAAAATGATTTTTTACTGCTTGAACTGATCCCTGCTATTCCGTCCTACTACAACGTCTGGCTGAATGGCTGGAATAAAGCCACCAACGTGACGCCGCTGAATTCAACCATCATACACCATCCCGTCGGGGACATCAAAAAAATTGCAACTTCGGCCATACCTGCCGCGATTCATACGTTCCAGATTGAATGGAATAACAATATCACAACGCCTGCAAACCATCATTTTCGCGTAATTTATTCCACGGGCACGTTCGAACCGGGTTCTTCCGGTGCTGCCTTGTTCAACCAGCAACACCTCATGGTGGGGCAACTCCACGGCGGGGATGCCGCTTGCGAAGGCACAACAACCGGGTATTTTGGCCGTTTGGCGCTCTCCTGGGCTGGCGGAAATTCAGCCCCAACGCGCCTCAAAGACTGGTTGGATCCCTCCGGCTCGATGGTGGGGGATACGCTGCACGGCATGGAAAATCCTACAGTTGGCGGCCTGGGGGGGATCTCCGGATTTGTAGGAACCGAACAAAGTACGGCCATTGGCAGGGTGGTTGTTATGCTGACAACGCCGGATACCACGCTCACCGATACGACCGATGCGGGTGGGTTTTACGCATTCGAAAATTTGCCTTCCGGCGAAACCTACAGCCTCGGTTTGAGCAAAAATTCGGGGTCTTTATCCAACGGCGTTTCCACGTCCGACATCATCCGGATTCGCAAAAACATCCTCAGTATTGAAAGTCTGGAAGGGCCTTATAAGTTTTTTGCAGCGGATGTGAATGGCTCTGGCGACATTACCACCACCGATATTATCCATATTTCCAGGGCGGTGCTGGCTTTGATTACAAATTTTCCAGGCGCGGAATCCTGGCAATTTTTTCCAGAGGATTTTGTGTTTGAAAATCCGCAGGATCCGCTTTCAGAGATCATTCCAATGCCTTACGTGATTGAAAATTTAGCATCCGATGACATTACGGATGTTACCTTTATCGGGATCAAATCCGGCGATGTCAACAACAGTGCCGACACACAGAACTAAATTTTTTCATGGCCAAAGCGATTGCGCCCGAAGCGCTTTTTGAAATCATTTCTGAAAACCGGGTGCTGATTGATGTTCGCACTCCCGATGAATATGCCCACGGCCATATTCCGGGTGCGGTCAACCTGCCCCTGTTTACCAATGAAGAACGCGCAGCAGTCGGCACGCTTTACAAACAGGTTAATCCTTCGGCTGCGTTACTGAAGGGATTGGATTTTGTCGGCGGAAAAATGAGCGGCTTCGTGCGTCAGGCGGAGCGGCTTGCGCCAACCCGAAAGGTCGCGGTACACTGCTGGCGCGGCGGGAAACGCAGCGGCAGCATGGCCTGGCTGCTTGATTTTGCAGACTTCGACGTGACGGTTCTCCAGGGCGGTTATAAAGCTTACCGGCAGCATCTCCAGCAGGCATTGAGCCAATGGCACTTCGAGATCATCATTTTGGGCGGACATACCGGTTCCGGTAAAACAGAAGTGCTGCACGAGTTGCAACGGCAAGGGGAGCACATCCTTGATCTGGAGGCATTGGCTCACCACAAAGGTTCCGCTTTTGGCGCGATGGGTGAAATGCCTCAACCGACCGTAGAACAATTTGAAAATGATCTGTTTGAAGCTTTCCGCAAAATCCCGCCCGGCGCCCGCGTCTGGATTGAAGATGAGAGCCAGTCCATTGGCCGCGTGTATATCCCTCCAGTGTTTTGGCAGCAAATGAACACATCGCCTATGGTTCGAATGGACATGCCCATCGAGATTCGGGTCAATAAATTAGTGGCAACCTACGCTGGTTTTCCAAAATCTGGTTTGATTGAAGCTTTTGAACGCATCCGCAAACGGCTGGGCGGACAACACCTTAAGGCGGCTGTGGAAGCGCTGGATCGCGACGATTTTGCCGTTGCTGCTGAAATCGCTCTGCGCTACTACGACAAGGCTTACGCCATGACCCAGTCGAAACGCGTTTCGGAGTTGATTCTTCCCGTTGAGATTCCGTTTGATGATGCCGTGAAAGCTGCGAAAATATTGAGGAGAATTGTTTTTAGCATTAATAGTTGATGAAATCGAAGGGATGTAGGCATAACGCCGTTAGCGGACTATAGGAGCGTGTCGTAAATAACTTACGGGAATTTGGGGAGGGGATTTTTTCATCATGCAAGGCGCGAGAAGGGAGCATAGCCTAAGCTACGCGACCGACGATCAACGCAGCCTGATGGAAAAAGCCACCGCGCAAACCAGTAAGTTATTTATGACACGCTCCATAAAGACGGACACTAAACAAAGAGTCATTTCGCAAAAATTTTTACCTTTAATTATTCGTTTTAAGGGAAAATGAAGAAAATGATCAATATCAGTACACAAGACGGCAATTGGGTGATCGCTATTCCCAAGGAACGCATTGGAGCGGCTTTTGTACAGCGCTTTTTTGAACGTTTGGAAGTTGACAGCATTATTCAAAAAAGTCAAATGACAGAAACTCAAGCTTGGGAGTTGTCGGAAGCCATCAAAAAAGAGTGGTGGGATAATAATCGCGAGCGCATCTTAGCCAAGATACGTGAAGCATGAGAGTAGTCGTAGATACGAATATTCTTTTTTCGGCTTTGTTGAGGGAAGGGAATCACTTTGCGGATATTTTGCAATTGTCTGAAAATATTGAATTCTTCATTCCCAAATACGCCATTGTTGAGCTTTTAAGTACAAAGAAAAGATTGTTAAACACAGCCAAATTTCGGAAGAAAAAATCCTTGAAGCTTATTACATATTGCTTAAATCAGTTCATGTTTTTGACGAAGAGTTGATTTCTGTTGATAACCTACGACAAGCTTTCTACTATTGTGCGGACATTGATGAGAAAGATATTATTTTTCTTGCATTGGCGATTGAGTTAAATGCCTACTTCTGGACGGGGGATAAAAGATTGACAGAAGGGATTCAAAGGAAAGGATTCAATAACTTCTACCAACCCTTTTCAGAATGAACATCTTCCACCTAATATTTTCCTACCTTCGCGAAGTACGATTTTAAGGCAAAAAAATGCAACACAAACCTTCCACCCTCATCCGTAACGCCCGCATCGTCAATCGGGGACGCATTTTTGAAGCCGATATTTACATCCGCGATGGCTTTATTGAAAAAATTGCAGGCAGCATTTCCGTGGGCGCTGACGTGGAAATAGACGCTACCGGGAATTTTCTGCTGCCCGGAATCATTGACGATCAGGTACATTTTCGGGAACCGGGGCTTACGCACAAAGCCGACATTCGCTCCGAGGCGCGCGCGGCGGTTGCAGGCGGCACTACGAGTTTTATGGAAATGCCCAATACCAAGCCGCCAGCCCTTACGCAAGCCTTGCTCGGAGACAAGTATCAGATCGCGGCGCAGGGATCGCCTGCCAATTATTCCTTTTATATGGGTGCTTCCAACGACAACCTGGAGGAGGTATTGAAAACCGACCCGCGCACCGTTTGCGGCATCAAAGCCTTTATGGGATCCAGCACGGGTAATATGCTCGTGGATAATCCCCATACGCTGGAGCAATTGTTTGCCAATGCGCCCATGCTCATTGCCACACACTGCGAAGACGAAGCAACCGTGCGCGCCAACGAAGCGGCCTACCGCGAGCTGTATGGCGAAGCAGTTCCCATAAAATACCACCCGCTCATTCGCAGCACGGAGGCTTGTCTGAAATCTTCAACGCTGGCTGTAACACTGGCTCAAAAGCACAATACCCGCCTGCATATCCTGCACATTTCTACGCGCGATGAGTTGCATCTTTTTAGCAATGCCCTGCCATTGGAGCAAAAAAGAATTACCGCTGAAGTATGTGTACACTACCTGTATTTCAACAGTTTGCGCTACGCAGATCTGGGTACCCAAATCAAATGCAATCCGGCAATTAAGGACGCTTTTCATCAGGAAGCCCTTTTGCCGGCGCTGCTCGACGACCGGTTGGATGTGGTGGCGACCGACCACGCGCCGCACACCTGGGAAGAAAAACAAAATAAATATTTTTCTGCGCCGTCCGGGCTTCCGCTCGTGCAGCACTCGCTGAACGTCATGCTCGGTTTTTACCAGCAGGGCCTCATCTCCCTGGAAAAAATCGTGGAAAAAATGTGCCATGCGCCGGCTATCTGTTTTCAGATTGACCGCCGCGGCTACGTCGAAGAAGGCTATTGGGCAGATTTGGTATTACTCGATCCGGAGACAGAATGGACGGTCTCCAAATCCAATATTCACTACAAGTGCGGGTGGTCGCCTTTTGAGGGACAGCGCTTTAAAGGCCAGGTGAAGAGCACGATCGTAAGCGGGCTTTTGGCCTACCACAATGGCCGTTTCGATGAAAATGTACGGGGGGAACGGTTGTTGTTCAACCGATAACTCCCTTGATCATGGAAGGGAATACCTCTTTCCTCTTAACCCAAGAACTACGAACAGGGCGACCGCGAGGGTTGCGCCCTACCATCCTGGAAAAAATGCATCTTCAAAATGTTCCAGCAACGTTTCTCCGCCTTGATTGGTCAGCACGGAAATGATGTCGAAGCGAATCTCCCAGTCGTGGCCGATTTGTTCCATATAGGCAGAAGCAGCTTCGGCTAAGAAGCGCTGTTTGCGGGCGTCTACAAATGCTTCCGGTTTGCCGAAAGCATCGCTGCTGCGCGTTTTTACTTCTATAAAAACCAGGATTTTGCCGTCTTTGGCAATGAGATCCACTTCTGCACGGTGGAAACGCCAGTTGGCTTCCAGCACGAGGTAGCCTTTGTTTTCAAGCAACCTTCGGGCAGCCAATTCCCCTGCTTTACCGATTTCGTTGTGCGCGGCCATTATTGAAATTGCAGGGTCGCAAACCGAAAACTTCGGCCGCTTTCGCCATACACCGCCATTTTCCGGCTGCCGATTTGCCGGCAGGCTTTGGGCCGGGTGAGGATATCGGCGTCGCGATTGGCGTAGAGCGGCCAGGTGCGTAGACTGCCATCTTTGCTGATTTCCGCTAAGGCAATCACCGATTGGCGGCCATTGAAGCTTTGCACCGTGCGTGGCCGATCCTCAGGAGGCGCCAGATTGCGGACGTTGTCATTGTAGATGAAATAGAAACGATCGCGCACCACGGTCATGGCATAGGAAGAAAAATAGCCTTCATCGTTCATCGTTTCCTGGCGTTTGGGAATGCGCGTTGCCCATTCGATTTCGCCGTCTGGGCGGATGTTAACCACGATGATGTCGTAGTAGTTGTAGTAATAGTCATAGCGCAGGGTGCCGTCCCAATAACGATAGACGTATTCCTGGACATAAAATTGCTCCGCGACCATCACGGCGCCGCCATCACTTCGGAGGATTAATTCGTCTAATTTTACCTGGTACAATTCCGGCTCCCGCTTTTCATTTCCCGATTCGCTGGCCCGGCGTGCGCGTTCTTTAGCACCTTCTGACAAATGTTCAGTGAGAAAATCGAAGTCGAATGGTTTGAAATTTTTCTCATATATCTTTTGCTCACGCGGATCTATCCGGAAAAAACAAGCGCCTTTGATGCTGTAGGTGCCTTTATTGGAATAAAAACCCGAACAAATCAGATGACCGTTGTCGGCAATCCGGAAGGTCATATCGGTCAAAAAATAATTGCTGTTGTCAACTTCGTAAGTCGTGACGTCCACACCGTCCTGGGTGTAGGCCAGAATAACGTATTCGTAATCGGGGTTGCCGCGCCGGCGCAAACCCGCTCCATCCTTATAACGTATCCCAAGCAGGTAAACATTCCCCTGGTTGTCTACCCGGTATTCCTCTACCGAAAACAGGTTGTCAGCGAAAGGCAGTACAATTTCACGCTGCCACAATAAATCAAGATCGTCATTGAATACCTGAAGTGAAAAACGTTCCGGTTCTTTACGCTGGTAGGGTAATTGCGCATAGATCAATAATTTGGAACTGTCGCGGGAGGTTTCTATGTTAAAAGCCCCTTTGCGGTCTTTATTGATGGCATCTACTTCCGAAATTTTGACCAATTTTTTGGAAGGAATTAGCCGTTCGCTCAGGGTTTGATAGAAAAGGTAGTTTTTCTTTTTGGCCTGGTTGGCAAAACTGGTGAAAAAATACAGTTGTTCCTTCAGCAGAATGACCCGTTCAAAATCGCGTTCTTTGCCTTCGTATTCCAGATCCAATTCCTGAGAACGCTTCAATTTCAGGTCTTTATCGTGGAATTCTATAAACGCTGCCGACTTTGAAAAGCCACCAGCATAGCGACGGCGGAGGGTGTATATACCCCCAGCATGGGTGGCGATGACGCCTTCCATGATCGTATTGCGCGGACTGTCCGTTTCGTCATTCCAGGTAATGGTGGCCGGCAATTCGGGTTGTTGCCCCTGGAGCTTGGGCGCGTTTACCAATAAAAAAACAGCAAGCACCACAATCAATCGCGGCGCGAAGCATACATTTGGAAAACCATTCATGATTTGATATTTCGGTATTTAGCGGCGTTGGTGGCGTCAACTTTTACCATAATCTGCACCACGCGATCCTGTTCCGGCCGCGTTCCCCGTTTGAAGATCTCGACGATTTCATCCGACTTGGCGTTGCTGAACATTTGCACGATCATGGCATTGGGATAGGATTGGTTGACTTTGTCCACTTCTTCCAAAGCTTGAAGCACAATGGCGCGGCCGGTATTGACGTCATTCGACATCATATCCAATCCCTGGCGGTGGTATTCGTACAATCCTTGGCGCAGCGGACGTACCCGCGGAGAGAGTATGTTTTCGATGATCCAAAAGCGGTTGCGGCTGCCTTCTGTCGAACGCCAGCCAGCAGCGGAAGAGGCAACGTTTTGAGGCACCGTATTGAGAATTTCCTGTGCAGTCTGGTAATGCTCGTCGCCGCCGAAAAGGGAAAAAGAATCGGCGTCCATCCCCAAAATGATGTAAATGTAAAATGCAAGTATCGAAGATAGGTTGTCGTTGAACACGTTTTTACTGTAAATCAGCGGCTGGAATTGCTCATACGAAAACGTGACCTCCTTGTCTAAGTGGTTGAGCATGCGCGTCTCATAGGAAGACCCAAAAACCGGGCGCGAAGTCTGAATGGCTACATCCGCTTTAAAACTCGTTGGTGACAATTCCTCCTGGATGGTGAGCACTAAGTTGCAGTTGATGCGCTCGTTGGTTTCAAAAATTTCATCGGTCCATTTCTGGTTGTTCAGAAACTCGGCCACGCTTTGTTCTAAAGTAATAAAAACTTTAGGATCAACAGTTTGTAGCTTCAATGTATTGATTTTAACCGAAAAGGTCAATTCCTGAGCTTGTAGGCTCACCGCTGCTAAAACGAAAAAGAGGAACAGCATTTTTTTCATGGCATGATCACTTTAGTATGGCACGCATCAAATGCGCAGAAATAACAGGTATTTATTTGACGGATTGCTTCAGTGCAGTCTCCACTTCATCGAGGATATCAACAGCAACCGCATGCTTTGGTTTTAACTCAAAATCTCGCACACTATTGTCCTGACGAAGGATAGAAATTTTGTTGGTATCGTGCTGAAAACCGGCGCCTGGGTTGTTAAGCGAATTCAATACAATGAAATCGAAGCGTTTGCGCTTTAGTTTGGAGAAAGCATTCCTGGTTTCGTCTTGTGTTTCCAAAGCAAAGCCTACCAGGATTTGTCCGGCTCTTTTTTGCGCACCCAATGCTGCGGCAATGTCCGGCGTTTCTGTCAGTTCGAGGGTTATCCCTTTGTTTTCCGCTTGTTTTTTGATTTTATTCGGAGCAGCGGCCACTGGGCGAAAATCAGCCACCGCAGCAGCGAAAATGGCGACCTCGCAAGTGACAAAATGGCTGAGTGCAGCATCGTGCATTTGCTGGGCCGTTTCTACCCGGATCACTTCAAAAGCTGTTGCAGGTGGGTTCAGATGCGTTGGACCCAGGATCAAGGTTACGCGGGCACCCCGGCGCGCAGCTTCTTCTGCAAGAGCAATTCCCATTTTGCCGGACGAACGATTGCCAATAAAGCGCACAGGGTCAATTGGTTCGTGCGTGGGGCCTGCGGTAATGAGCATTGCTTTGCCCGCTAATTCCGAATCTGGTTCGAAAAAGGCTTCAAGCTGTTGCACGATCTCTTCGGGTTCGGCCATCCGGCCTTCGCCACTCAGGCCGCTGGCCAACTCGCCGACCCCAACTGGGATCAACCGATTGCCAAAAGATTGCAAACGGCGCACATTTTCCTGTGTAGCCGGGTGGTGCCACATGTCTACGTCCATCGCCGGGGCAATGAACACCGGACACCGGGCAGAAAGGTAAACGGCAGTGAGGATGGTATCGCAGAGCCCGATAGCCAATTTCGCAAGGGTATTGGCAGTTGCAGGCGCAATAACCATCGCGTCGGCCCACAGACCCAACTCGACGTGGTTGTTCCAGCCGCTTTCTGAACTCACCTCGGTCAGTACTGCGTTTTTGGAAAGCGTGGAAAGGGTTAGCGGCGTGATAAAGGCAGTCGAAGAGGGTGTCATCAAGACCCGCACTTCTGCACCGGCTTTAACGAATAAACGGGTGAGCATGGCAGCTTTGTACGCAGCAATACTGCCGGATATACCGATGATGATCTTTTTTCCCTTGATGGGCATACCCACTTAGTCCGTTTTAGGCTCCTGGCGGGTTTTCTTCTTTTCGTTGTAGCGGTGGTAAATTTCGCCGTTCAGGTACTCGTCAGTAGCGATGAGTGCCGGGTTAGCCAAGCGCTCGTAAAACTTGGAGATTTCAATTTGCTCCTTGTTTTCGTTGATTTCTTCGATGGTATCGGTCGAAACGGCAAACTCCTCTAATTTGGAGTGCAACTCGTGCTTGATGTCCACCTGCAACTGACGAGCCCGCTTGGAGATGATCGCCAGCGTTTCGTAAATATTATTGGTTTCGCGCACCATTTGGTTCAGGTCGCGGGCATGAACATTAGGATCCAGTCCTTGAACTTTGGTTTTGATATCCGACATTCGTCAACTGTTTTATTTTTTTATTGGAAATAATTTCAATTTCGAGGATTTCCTTTCGGTATTTGCTGCTGGCAAAGCGTTGGCGGAATTCCGTCGCCCGGGTCACTGCGTCGCGGAAGCGTTCTTCCTGTTTATCAACAATGCTGTTTTCAGCCAGCAGATAAGCGGCTTTCACCATCATGTAGCGGACATCTTCTACGGCATCCGTCTCCGGAAAATCCTTTAGCAGGTTTTCAAAAGACTGCATGGATGCCTGGTATTGACGCAAGTCAAAATACAATTTGCCTTCTTCAAAGGCTTTGACTTCCATCTTTTTGCGCATCACGTCTATCAGCGCGTTGCACTCGGCCACGCGTTTGCTTTGCGGATAAGTATTGATGAACAACTGAAAGCCTTCTATCGCTTTTTCGCTGTACGATTGGTCGAGGCGAAAAGTCGGGGAAAGCTTGTAATTGGAAAAAGCGGACATATAATCTGCTTCTTCCCGCTGGGGACTTGTGCTGTAAGTCTGCGAAAAATTGTTGAAATAGTAGGAAGCAAGGATGTATTGACCAGTATGATAATAGGTGAATGCATACCGCATAAAAATATCTTCCGCTTCCTTTTTTCCCCGGTAACTGGGCATAACCAATTCCAGCAGCGCCTGCGCCTTAAGGTATTCCACGTTGTCGTAGTACTCGAATGCTTTCGTATACAGCAAATTAGGATCTCCGCTTGCCCTGACCCGTTCAAATTCGCTTTTACAGGAGGCCAGCAACGTGATCGCCAGCAATGACCAAATGAGTTGCCTGATTTTCATAGAGGCGCAAAGGTATGATTTTCTAAAGAATTTTCCCAATGTTTTTCATACGGCACTTATCTAAGGAACGTGTCGTAATTAACTTCCCTGTTTCTAAAGACACAGGAAGTCGGCGTTTGGTTGGTTGAGGATCGAGCCGTAAGCTAAGCCATGACAGCAATCAGTCCCAATGCAACGGCTGCCAGCTTTGCATCGCCCTTAATTTCTGCTTTTTTTCGGGTCATTTCCGGGGTCATCGCCTTTGTAAAAAGCTTCCAGGCGGTATCTGGTTCAATCGCCAGGCTTGCTGCAGGCGTTTCATAAAACTTGTCCACCAAGGTCCAGCGGCCGTCCTGTCGCACCAAATACCAATCGCCGCCGGCGTCTGTGGTCACCGTGAGTTTCACGCACGTGCCATTCGTTGCTTCGGTATTGCGGTAAGCATGCGGCATTCCGCGCATCAATGTCGCGATGAACGGATGGAACAATTCCTGCGACAGCAGCCCGGAACGGCCTGTTGCGTCGCGAATCTGCTGTTGGTGGTGCCACTTTTCGGTGTATTCCCGCGCAATGTGGAACCAGTTCAGGGATTCGGACTCGCCCGCCCAGGCTACAGAAAACGGCGCTTTTGCAAAAGGATCGAGGGAGGATAAATACTCGGTATACTGCTTTCCGGTTAATTCCAGCAATTCAATCAATACTTTTGGGCTTAGGCGTTTGGCGGCAGCTACCCACGAGGCATTTAAACCATTGAGGTAATCGAGCAGATCCTGATAAGAATGGATATCTCTGGGCGGATCGCTGGCATAGCTATCCCGCTGCATGGAAAGCGTTCGCACGTTGCCGTCCAGCAAATGCGCGGCGATATCTTTGACGCCCCAAAGCCGGGCAAGGGTTGGCGCGGCCCATTCTTCCGGGCTAAGCGATTTTAACAGGGCAATTAACTCCTGGTCAAGGACAGGAAAAAGATGGAGGGTGGGAATGGGAATCGTAGCAGGTAAAAGCACTTGGTTTATTTATGTTTTAATCCATACTACTGGACATTTTTAATAGTAAAACGGAGCAACGTTTACTAAACTTTCAAAGTTTAGTAAACGTACCCCCCCAATCATTGAATAATCAAATCAAACTCCACCCGCCGGTTCAACTCCCGGCCTTTGGCCGTTTTGTTGTCAGCGAGGGGCTGGCTTTCGCCGTAACCCGCGTAGCTCAGGCGTTTGGCGGAAACGCCTTTGCTGATCAGGTACTGCTGGCAGGCTTTCGCGCGGTTTTCAGACAGCGTCAGGTTGGCTTTATCGTTTCCAACATTGTCGGTATGGCCGGCAATTACTAAGCGGTAGGCCGGGTATTGAGCCATGATCTCCACGATCTGATCCAGCACAGCGAAGGATTGTTTTTTCAACGTCGCTTTGCCCGTTTCAAACTGCACGGCGCGCATGGCAAAATTCAGCACTTCTCTGATTTCTTTTTTGATTTCAGGACAACCTTTATTGCTCGCCAAACCTGCTTCCTTCGGGCAGCGGTCGTCGCCATCGTGTACGCCATCGCCGTCCGTATCGGGGCAACCTTCCATTGTGCCCGGGGTATCGGGGCATTTATCATTCGCATCGACAAAGCTATCGCCGTCGCGATCCGGGCAGCCCATTGCGGAAGCCACGCCTTTTTCATCGGGGCATTTATCGGTTGCATCTGCAATGCCGTCGCCGTCGCGGTCTCTAACCGGACAGCCTTTGTTTTCAACACTGCCTTTTTCATCCGGGCACTCGTCGTCGCCATCGGCAATGCTGTCGCCATCGCGGTCGGGGCAACCATTCAGCGCTGCCAGGCCTTTTTCGTTCGGGCAGTTGTCGTCTTTATCGGCAATTCCGTCGCTATCCGTATCTGGGCAACCCCTCAGTTCTGCAGGCCCCGGCTCGTCCGGGCAATCGTCGTTTTTGTCAATAACGCCGTCGCCATCTGTATCGGGACAGCCGTTGGTCGCTTTATTCCCCGGCGCATCGGGGCAATCATCGTCTGCATCGGCAATGCCATCGCCATCGCGGTCTGGGCAGCCATCCAGCGTTTTAAGTCCGGCAATATCCGGGCATTTGTCAATGGCATCCGCTACACCGTCGCGGTCGCGATCCATTTTTCCCAACCGGTAGACTAAACCAGCGCCCAATTGTAGGTTGTTGCGATTGGTTTCCTGCGAAATGCGGTATTCGCCCTGCAGGTTGAGGTAGGAATTTTTGCCAAGTTTGATGTCAAACCCAACCCCCATTGGGAACTGAAGGTTATTGGGTCCGTCTCTTTCAACAACATACCCCGCGCCGCCAATCAGGTACGGAATGATTTTACTTTCAGAAGGTGCGTAGTGCAACCGCAAAAGCCCGTCAATGCTGAAAAGACTTCGGTTGTTGACATCGCCAAAAACATTGGCGGAACCTATTTTGATGGGAACGGCTAACCCGAGGTATTTATTCAGTCCGGCGGTGTATCCAATTTCGATCCCGTTGGTGATGTCAAGGTCTTCTATTGAATTGGGGGTGCCATAATCAATCAACAAAAATTTTGCGCTGAGGGCATGAAAACTTTGCTCTTGGGCTTCGAGCGTTACACTGCCCAGCAAAAGCAGCATAAACAGGGAAAGGAATAATTTTTTCATAGGTATGATTTTTGCATTGTTACCCGTCGGGTCGGAGTTCTGCGGTACATTACCGGTAAGGCGGTAGGTTGTTAAGTTGGCAGTTGACCGTACAGACGCTGTGCTATCCTGCACTGCTCCGTGAAACAAAAGAACACGGAGTGCGGGCAACTGCCAACTAAAAAACGGCTAACTTACAAAACCGGTGGAGGGTCTTTTTTCTCTTCCTCCTCCTTCTTGTCCTCGTCACCCATCAGTTTGTCTTTCAGTTCCCCCGCCTTGTCTTCTAATTTTTCCCAAAGCGCTTCCCCTTTCTGAATATAAGGGGCTATTTTTTCATTCGCCCTGAGTTCTTCGAGTTTGCGTTCTGCGGCGTCTTCCAGCTTTTCCATCGTGTCTTCAAAGCCTTGCGCCAGTTCTTCGGCTTTGTCTTTCATTTTATCAAAAAAGCCTTTTTCCTCTTCCATGATTGTTTGTTTTGTGTGATCAATAATTACTACGGCAAGATAACGCTAAAGTTGCTTAGAAACAGGCACTAAACGCCTTTTCTTTTCATTTATCCAGACGTATCTGAAAAGCATCTGTAACATTTTACGCCGTGCGGCATCAATCAGGAAAGAAAGTGTTTTCCTGGAAAGTCAAAACATAACAGCAGCAAGCGGATGATTTTACTAATTAATAACATGTATTTTTCTTTGCATTTGAAATATAATTTTATTTTCACGCACTCAATTGCACTATTGTAAAATCTAAAATTGCCTATTGACATGAGCAACAAATCTCTACTTATCCTGCTGGCGACGTCGTTGCTGGTTTTTTCCTGTTCTAAGGACAAAATTGCCGATGAAGCCCTGCCTCAGCCCGAGTCAGCCAACCCACCTGCTACCCGCGAAGCAATCAATGAATTCGTGCTCAGCGAACTGCGCGAACACGAGGTCTTCAAATGGGAAATGGCCGACGACCACCTGCTTTGGAGCGCGGTAATGCGCGGTGATGAATTGGTTGCCATTGGCTATAAGCCAGCCAACGAAGGCGACATCAAAGAGCGCATGCACCTCATTGACATCAGCGAAGATGCCTGGCAGACGGCTCGGCAAAAAATCATCAACTTCGTGGTTGAAGAAATGAACCGAGACTTCCCCAACGAAAAATTCACTGCCTCATCGCTGATGCCGCTGACGGAAAATGGCACGCTGCCTTTTATCAACATGCGCATCACGAGCGAGCGCGTCCTCGCTGCCCTGCGTCAAATGCGGGAAGTGCGCTACGTAGAACCTTCCGGGTACAGTTTTACCAATGAAGGAGAAGACCAAATCACTTACCGGAGCGACGCCGGTTGCAGCAACTCAGCAGCCAGCAGCATTCCAACGGCCGATTTTGTCACGGTCAGCCCAAGCGTAAAAGTGCCTTGGAATTTTTACAACGCAAGTATTCCTACCGCCTGGAACACGAGCACCGGCGCAGGAATCACCATAGCAATCATTGATACGGGCACTTCGCCCAACCAAACAAAACTTGGCAGCGAATTTGCATCCGGGCAATCCACCGGGCGCAGCATCACGCGCATGGGCACTTATGTAAGTTCCTGGTGGCCCTGGGCTGCTCCGGACGGTCCCAACGATCAGTGCGGGCACGGCACCCAAATGGCCGGATTAGCCACGGCGCCGCGCGGCAGTGGGGGTGCGTCGGTAGGCGTTGCGTACAGAGCAAATTTGCTGGCCATCCGTGGGACAGGCGATGTAATTATAAACAGCAGCAGCGAAAAAACTGGCGTCGCTAATGCGTTGGTGATTGCGGGGAATAACAGCGGGGTAAAAATCATCAGCATGTCCATTGGCGATGTTTTCTGGAGCAGCCAGGTGGCCGACGGCGTTTATTATGCTTATGGCATGGGTAAACTGTTGTTCTCCGCCGCTGGCACTTCTACCTGGTTCACCACTTGGGTTGGCGTAATTTTTCCCGCTACCATGGATGAAGTTGTGGCGGTCACCGGGGTCAAAGACGGCGCCTCTTTAGTGAAATGCAATACTTGCCACTCCGGCAGTAAAGTTGATTTTGTGGCCGTTATGCAGCGCAGTGTAAGCGATGCGCGCACCTCACTCACGTTGGCGATGAGCGGCAATCCGCCCGCTTATGTCGGAGGCTCTTCGGCAGCGACGGCCACCACAGCTGGTATTGCGGCGTTGGTTTGGGCAACAAACCTTTCACAAACACGCGCGCAGGTGCTAAATCGTATGAAAAACGCTTCGCAGTTTTATCCGGGTCGCAATGGCGAGTTTGGGTGGGGGATCGTCAATGCCGCAACGGCAGTAACGAATTAGTGTCTGTCTTTATAGTCCGATAGCTGCGTTCATTTCAACTCCGCTCAATGACCTGTCGTTGAGCGGAGTCGAAACGGACTCTCGTTTTTGGGGCAGAACACGCCTTGCTTTCGAACGCTAAAGTCCGGACTGGGGACTAAATGCGCGGACACAAAACAAAAACAGACCATTCCGGTAATCGGAATGGTCTGTTTTTGTTTTTTAGTTATCTGACGCTTAGCAATACCGGTCGAAAGCCATTTTAAGGTTTTCAGAGATGATCTCTGCCGAGCGGCCTTCGATGTGGTGGCGTTCGAGGAAGTGAACCAGCTTTCCATCTTTAAACAAGGCAATCGCTGGAGAAGACGGCGGGTAAGGCAGCATAAATTCGCGCGCCTTGCCGGTAGCTTCCTGATCCACGCCTGCAAAAACGGTAACTAAGTTTTCAGGGCGCTTCTCGTGGCGAATCGCCATTTTGACCCCTGGACGCGCATTTGCAGCCGCACAACCGCAAACCGAATTAACGACAACCAATGTGGTGCCTTCCTGCATATCAAGCGCTTCCACGACGTCGTCGGAAGTGACTAAGCTTTTGAAGCCCTCATCGTTGAGGTCTTTAGCCATTGAGATGGTAAGTTGTATCGGATACATATATTTTTGTTTTAAATTTGAGCAAAATTTCAGGGACAAAGTTAAAATTAGTCCAGTTAAATATACAACAAGTGGAGGAATATTGTTCATTATTCCCGATCTAAGATTTTGTGTTTTGGTAAAAAAATGCTCAAATTTGTAACAAGGAACCCAAATTTTAGTATACGATAAGATCATTGAAACAATATCCTTAAACTACACTTTAAAATTATCACGACATGATCCGAAAATTAACATGCACTGCTGCTTTAGCGGTTGCTGCCCTCTGCAATTGCTATGCGCAGGAAGAAACCGCTCCGATGCCAACGACGCTGGTAAGCCAGACGTTCCGTGATACCCGATTGGTGAATATGGCTTCTGTTGAAGTAATAGAAAAAGGGAAATTAGAGGTTCGCCTGAACCAGCGGTTTGGCGAAATGCTCGATTTTAAAAATATAGGCGAAACATTTTTTGGCTTGGAAACCCTGAGCGACTTCGCATTGGGCGTGGAATATGGCGCTACGGAAAACCTGAGCGTTGGTTTGTCCCGGGCTAAAGGAAACGGCTTTATGTCAGATGGTAAAGCAGGGATGCGCCAATTGCTGAACGGATCGCTGAAATACCGGCTGGTGCGCCAGGCTGAAAGCGGCGGAGCGCCCGTCTCGGTAACCCTGTCCGGTTTGGCATCCCTGTCTACCGAAAAGAAAGTGGAAGGCGAAACAGACGTGATCAACAGCTTTCCGAAATTTAACCACCGTTTAGCGTACCACGGCCAGGTGCTGGTGGCCAGAAAATTCTCCGACCGAATTGCGGTACAAGCTTCAGGCGCATACACCCACCGCAACCTTGTACCGGAAAATGACGACCAAGGCATTTTTAGCGCCGGGGTGGGCGCACGGGTGCAGGCTACTAAATGGTTGGGCGTTGTTGCCGATGCGACCTTCCCAATTGCTGAAACCCGCACCACCGACAAGGGATATTACCCGATTTACGGCCTGGGTTTAGAATTCAAAACCGGTTGCAATACCTTCCAGATCAACCTGACGAACGCAACGGGCATTACGGAAACGGATTACATTCCTTACAATACCGGCCAGTGGAGCAATGGCGATTTTCGTCTGGGATTCAGCTTGTCCAGAACTTTTGGATTTAAAATGAAAAGCGACGAGGGGAAGGAGTAGGGCAAAGGCAAAGCTTGTCCCGGGAAACGCAGAGCGAATTGGCAAAGCTTGCGTTGCACCGTGAAAAGGCAATTTAGTTTCGGATGATATCAATTTGAAATAACCGAAACTAAATTGCCTTTTGTTTTTTGCAATACTTGCCTCTGTTTTATTCCGGAGGGCGACCGCGAGGGTCGCACCCTACGTTTGCGGTTTGGCGATGTAACATAGCTGAGAACAATTCTCCCGGCGCAATATTTGCTGCGCGACCCGCTGGAGGTCTTCGGCGCTGATTTGCTGGTAAATTTCTGCCTCTTTGTTGATCAGATCGGGATCGCCCAACAGTTCAAAACAAGCCAAGTTGATCGCTTTGTTCAGCGCGCTCATCTCAGAAAAAATGAGGTTACTTTCTGCCTTGTTTTTGATTTTTTGCAATTCAGGGCCGGCAATCAACTCATTCTTCAGCTTATCCAATTCTTCCCAGATCGCGGCGGCGGCGGCTTCCAGCGAAACACCCTCGGCAGGTTTGCCTTCAATAATGAACAAGCCGGGGTCTATAAAACCAGAAACAAAACAATCAATGCCGGAAAACAACTGCCGCTCTTTGAGCAAATGCCGGTAGAGCCGCGAAGAAGGGCCGGTGCATAATATATCTGACAGCAAATCGGTTATGTAAAAATCCGGGTCTGAACGGGCAGCCATCCGGAAGGCTAAATAAATCGCGTCCACGGGCACATTGGCTTCTTTAGTCAACTGCCTGAACTCCGTTTGTTCCGGTTCCGCTGGTAAATTCCTGGGCGGCACTTCTCCACGCGGAATATCGCCAAACCACTTTTCTGCAAGCGCCAGAACCTCCTCCGTTTTCACGTTGCCCGAAACCACAAGAATGGCATTATTAGGCCGGTAATAACGAAAAAAGAATTGCTTGACGTCCGGCATGGTTGTGCCTTCGATGTGCGCAGGTACCAACCCAATGGTTGGCCAACGATAAGGGTGTTGTTTGTAAACCAGATCTGACAACAAATGCATCATATCGCCATAAGGCTCGTTCAGACAGGTTTCCTTAAACTCTTCCACAACAACCTTGCGCTGTACGTCCAACACCTGCTCGTCAAAATTCAGGCTCAGCATGCGATCCGATTCCAGCCAAAAAGCCGTTTCGATGTTCTGCGCGGGCAGGGTATCGTAAAAATTCGTCATATCGTTGTTGGTAAAGGCGTTGTTTTCTCCGCCGGCCAACTGGATGGGGTCATCAAAATCAGGAACATTGAGCGACCCCCCGAACATCAGGTGTTCAAATAAATGCGCAAAACCTGTCTTGTCCGGCGATTCATCGCGTGCGCCAACATCGTACAAAACATTCACTGCGGCCATGGGCGTCGTGTCGTCTTCGTGTACCAAAACCCGAAGACCGTTGGCTAATTCAAACCGGGAAAATTCTATCATTTGTTAGTTGGTTACTGTTTCTCAAAGCGCCCTTCTGCAACAATCCGCCCATCCTGGTTGCGAAGCAGGTACAAATACGACCCCGCTGCAAACTGGCTTATATCGAGGGTATGGTTGCCGTCAAGCGCAGTATTGAACACCTGCTGGCCCGACAAGTTCAGAATATTAAGATACAGGTTGTGCGATGGAAGGTTTTTAGTTTCAAAAGTGATCCAATTGCCAGCCGGATTGGGGAAAACCTTCATTGTGACACGGCTTTCCACTTCTTCGTTTGCAACGATCGTTACGGTTATATCCTGGCAGGAAGAAGAGGTGCCCCCGGAGTTTGTTGCGGTGAGGCATACTTCGTAGGTACCGCTGTTGGTGTAGGTGTGCACAGGGTTTTGCTGGTTGCTGGTGCTCAGGTCACCGAAATCCCAGCTCCACTCGGTGGGGTCGTTGGAAGACTGATCGGCAAACTGCACTTCTCCACCCCCTGGCAGTTCGAACGTAAAATTCGCAACGGGTGCCAAAACAAACGTTCCTACCGATTGTAACCAGGTTGCTGAGGTGATGGCATCCTCTGATAGTTCTACGGTCAATGCCTGGCCTTTGGCTTCTTCGGTGAGCCATTGATAAGTAATATTGGTGTCTATACTGTTTTCCAAAGGAAGCCAGGTGCCGAAAAACAAAGCGAAAATGGCGTTTTCCGTCACCGTTTCAACCCGCTGCCGCAGCGCCTGGTAGGAGCCGGTCGGCAAAATCAGGGTGCCATAAGCATCCGTCTCTATGTTTTGTGTCGCTTCGGTCTGTATCCGAATGGAGTCCACGTCAAAAATAGAGCCGTCTAAGGTCAGCGTAAATCCATACGCTCCGGAAAAGGTAGTTCCAAAAGTAGTCGGAAACGCAAAAATCGTTTGAACAGGATCGAATATTACGGAAACGTAATCGTCATTCCCAAATAAATCCAGAGACGAGCCTAGCGCAATCACGCCAGACGAGGTAACCGACGCAAAGCCATAAGAGCCATCATCTAATGCCTGGGCTAAATTTGCCGTTGGGAAGTCTTCGCTGTTTGGCGCCTGGGTCGGACTAATGATGCCAATGGTACTGGTGAAGTGTGCTTGCAGGTTTGAAAAATCCCAGGTCTGGTTGGCGCCAGGTTCTCCAATACTTACATTTTGCGGGAGGGTATCGGTGGCGTAATTGAACGCATCACCAATAGCGGGAGCGTCAGCAACGGTCAGGGTGATTTGGGCTTTCGCCGGAACCAATGCCCCGAGCAGCATCATCAAAGGGAGTACAAGTTTTAGTTTCATAATTTGTTTGTTTTTATCAATGAAAAAAAGAGTTGAATAACAGAGGGTTGAAAAGATGCTACCGTTGTATTACTTCAGTAAAAACTTACCAGTATACAACAATTCTTCTTCGCTTTCCAATTTCCAGTAATACAATCCCGGTCGCTTCGGTGTGGTCCATTCAAAATTGGCCGCAGATATGGCTTTGCGGAATAATTCTTTTCCAAGATTGTCCAGCACGATAAGTTGCAGCGATTGTTCTGCATCCTGCTTCCATTGAAAAGGAAGGGTTGATCCGGGACTAAAAACCTGATTTAGTGCAGGCGACAAAGCTTCGAAGCCGCCACTTCTGAACACTTCGCCACTCAAACCTTCCAATTGATCAGAAGGCACGAAATTGGCTGCATACAAATCCGGCTCCTGTTGTTCCGGCACTGCCCGATCCGGCGCGATTGTTTCTGCAACCGGGCGATCCTGCTTTTGCTGGGGGGTTAGCAATTGTTCCGGAGAAGGCATCGGCACGTTATTGCCGGGGGGCAAAGACAAGGGCGTTTGTTGGGTGATTTGATAAACCCAGAAAGCCAGCAGAGCCGTTAAAGCAACCAGCGACCAACGCCATGCGCGGTGTAAACGGGGAGCCGAACCACGAGCGGGAACAGGTTGATCCGCGGCTTCCTGATCCTTCTGGTCCTCCTGATTTTCCGGCGGCATGGTGGCAATCAGCCCGTATAATTCCACCACTTCCCGACGGCACACTTCGCAGGTTTCAAGGTGGGCTTGGAACCCCTGAAGCGAATCGTCAGAATTTTCGTTCAGGAGCGCTTCAGCGCAAGCGGCAATGCCTTCCTCTGTCAAGTGATTATTCCCGGTGTTGGATAGATATTCCGGCATGTAATTTCATTTTCTTAATCAGATGCGCGTTGGTCAGTTTAACGGATCTGTTCTGCACTTTTTTAACATTTGAGTAAATGCGTCGAAAGTCAATCCGGTTAGTGACCAAGGTCAATGTTTACTAATTGGAAGTTGCGGTACTTTGTGTTGTAAAAGCAAGGGAGCGTAGCTCAAGTGCATATCGTCCGGGCTTTTTCAAGATTTATTTTCGGGTGATTTTAGGGAATTTTGAAGCGCGATTTCATATCCTTTAAGGATTTGGGTTGCGCTTTTTTGTTAGGCACTTGTTTGTGATTCTAAGCCTTTTCAAACAACCACCAAACAGGTTTATTGCGCTTTTTTATCTGATAATTAGTGAGGATGTATGCCCGGATATGAGCCATTGCTTCTTCAATGTCGTCGGTCAACTTAACGTATTGCAAATCTGATTCGGAAATGGTTTTCTGCGCGGCCATGAAGTGAAGATAATCCATCAGGGGCTGATAATAATCTTTGCCCATCAGCACGACCGGAAAGTTGTGAATCACACCGGTTTGTACCAGCGTCAGGGTTTCAAACATTTCATCCATCGTGCCCCAGCCCCCCGGCATCACAACAAAGGCATAAGAATACTTCAGCAACAGCACTTTTCGCACAAAAAAATAGCGAATCGAAATGCAGGTCTGCATGTAGGGATTGGGGCTTTGCTCAAAAGGCAATTCGATATTGCACCCCACCGAGCGCCCGCCTGCCTCGAACGCACCCCGGTTGGCCGCTTCCATAATGCCGGGACCCCCACCGGTCATGGTGGTAAAGCCCAGTTCTGCAATGGCGCGCCCCACTTCCCGGGCCTTTTCATAATAAGGAGAACCCTCTTTAAACCGAGCCGACCCAAAGACGGTAATGCACGGCCCGACAAAATGTAGATTCCGCATGCCTTTTATAAACTGAAAAAAGACACGAAACGCGAAGCTTAGCTCGTAGCTCCTGCTTTTGGGGCCCTCTAAAAAGGTATATTCTACTGGATTAACGATTCTTTTGGCGCTCATGCCGTACATTATTTCAAAAAGTCGTTCAAATTGGCGTGGATAGCGCTACAATACGCGTTTTGCTCTTCCGGTTTTTTTGTACTCAAGTCGCAACGGTACCATATACTGCGCTTATAATCATAGACAAAGCCTTAAGGTACTTCATATTCCTGCATCAGTTGCTGCATATTTTGCAGGTCTTTTTTCACACCTTGCGTATGTGTGATTTCAATAATTACCTTCGTGAGGTCGGTTGCGATATCCACCAGCATGACATCAGGTACAGGACTGGTTTGACTTTCATCAATCATGGTCTCAGGATAAGGAAAAAGCGTAGTACGGCCAGCCATATAAAGTTCCATTAAGCCATAGACCAGCTTCGCAATGATCGCCTGATGTTGACGAGGTGCATTGATGCCCACGATGATTAGATTGTCATTCATAGTCTAAAAAATTTCGTTTAGCCGAAACTCATTGCGTCACGATGGCGACTTTATAATCATTGCTCACCGTAATCCGGGTGATGCTGAAAATATTGTACAAATACAAATCGGCGATTTCAATCCAGTCCTGGTCTTTGCGGCGGTCAAACTTGTACAATTTACTGCCACGTCCTGCCAGGAAGGTGCCATCGGGCATGATGCCAAAATCTTCGCAGCCTGTCAGCATGTTTACGATGGGCGTTGCCGGTTTGCTTAGTTGGTATGGATTTTTTTCCATCAGCATCCAGGTGTCGCCCAAGTCGCTTTTTTGAACAAAAGCTAAGTTGCGGTTGGTCATTTGCATCAAACACCGGCCAATATTGGTTGCAACCGGCGTCACTTTATCGGTTCGGATGTCGGCAATTCCAAGGAAATTATTCGGACTATCCAGCACATACACCGCCGCCTGGGATCCATTTAACCAGGTGTAGTAGCCTATTTTTTCGGTGTATTTGAAAACCGCTTTGCCACCGTGCGAACGATCCAGCGGATACTGCCACAGGTATTGGAGGGTATCCCGCCCGTTTACTTGCTGGCGCAACACCGAAAAATTGTAGTAATCGGGCATGCGCATCGGCGAAAACTCATTTTCTGGCGTATCGGTCACGCGCAGCTTGGTTTTTTTATCCAAATCGAACAAATAGATGTCGGTTTGGTTGCTGTTTGGCATTTTTGCAGTGATGTATAGCTCGTTGTTGCTGAAAAACGACGGCTGGTTGTTGTAGCCCAACTCGTTGAAGTAAGTCAGGTAGCGTGGTTTGGAAACCGTCCATGCCGTATCGGCGACGCGTTTCAGGTCGAAAACATAGACGTTGGCTTTGGACAATTGCGCAAACGCGACCTGGGCAAGACATGCCATTCCAAAAACAGAAAATAATAGCCTCTTGAACATCTTTCCGGTTTTTGAGCAAAGATAGGTAAAAAAACATTCAGGCGACCAAGTTGCCCTGATCGCCTGAATGTCATATTGCCAATAAGCCCGTTTGCGGGCAGGCTTATTATTCCACTTTTACAAAGCGCTGCTGCACAAACACGCCGTCCGTGTAGCGCAACTGCACAGAATAAGCGCCGGCGGGCAAGCCGCTGATGTCAATGGCAACCGGCGCACCGTTCAAGTGGTATTGTTTCAAAGGCATCACACGCCCATCGGCATGCAGGATGCTGAGGTCGCAGAATCCGGTTTTACTGGAAGCCACAAATAACCTGTTGCTGGCCGGAACCGGGAATACACGAAGGGTAATGTCTCCGTCCAAAATATCCTGAACAAAGATCTCAGCTATGTTGCTGAAGATTGGAATGCCCATAGAATTGGTGGCAATGACCCGGTAGCGGTTAACACCCGAATTGGTCTGCTCGTCCAGAAAATCGTACTTTGCCAATCCTTCGCTGAAAGGCAAAGTTGCTATGGTTTTTGAAGCGCCATCTTCGTAAATTTCCAGCAAGGAGAAAAACTCGAAGCCCCGGTCTGCGATCAGGCCCCAGTCCAATTGCACCCTAAAATTTTCAAGGAGCGTTGCCTGAAGGTTCAACCTGGGATCCTGGAACAACATCATGGAGTCGCAGACGCCCGGAGTCCAAATCGTGACCCCGGCATTGCTGGCGCGGCAGATATTGGAATAAGTAACGTCGTTGCACCCGCATACCGGAAAAAATTCCAGTGTGCAAGGAAGGCTGCTCACCAAAGCTGGGTCGGGGCAGAGGAAATCAGACAGGCTGTCGCACGGCGGTAATTCGATGCAATGGGTCGCATAACAACAGGTAATGTCTATGGAGTCCTGAATGACTTGTCTTAACACAATGTCAAAGCAAAAATCGCTGATTGGGCCTGCACTCCCGTCAATTACAATGGATATCGGAATGGAAGTGCCGCCCGGCGGGAAAGCAGGGATGGTCGGAATGGTAATCACGTCCGGTGTTATGTTGGTATTGCCGGATGGTATTTCTACAATACCAATGGTATTTACCGGGAACGGCGAAAAGTTTTGCACCTGGAAAGTATAGACGTATTCCTGCGTCACCACCCCATTCGCGTCAACGGTTGTGAGACAAGTCAATGTGTCGTTGATGACGGTGAGGCAGAACGGGCAATAAATCGCCAGGGTATCCGTACAAATCACCGTGCTGTCGGCACCAATCCAATTAATGGCAATGTAGATGGAATCGGTTGACGTGGTTCCCTCCACGCAAAAATCGAACAGGTTGTAACCGATGTCGTTCGGAACCATGCCACTGTTGTGGGTCCAGAGCAAGTCCGTATTCGTGACGAGGTGCGTCACATTCCAGCCGTCGAGCAGCGCAGGTAAGGTAATCAACCCGTTGAAGGTGATTCCAGGTGTTAAAATAGTTGTTTGTATGGATTGGAATAGCGTCGGATCAAGGGTAAAGGTATCCGTGATGATCAGTTCAAAACAACATTCCACGGCCTGAACGTCCGAAACGGGAACAATATCTGCATCCACATAAGGACAGGGGTCGCAGAGCGGGAAAGCAATGCAGGTATCAATTTCGGCACAACAGAGGCGTTCTTCAGGCCCGTCGTGCGCAGAGAGGATAAAGCAAAGCGAATCGCCGAATAAATCCTGATTCGTTTGAATCCAGAACATCAGCATGGTCGTATCTCCCGGCGCTAACGCAGGGGAAAGGATAAACTCAGGGGGATTAGGAATATAGGTCGCACCAGGTATCGGCGGTGTGATGTTAAATTTTATAAAGCCTACCGAAAAGTCTGCTGCTGCCGGGTTCGATACATTGACAATGTATTTATACCCCAAAGAATCGCAAACGAGCGTGTCACTCACGATATACAGACAAGTCTGCTCCGGTTCGCAAAATACGGGAATCGTGTCTGTGCAAAAGACCTGGTAAGCAGCATCTAAATAGTTGACTAAGATGTATTGCGGTGTGGCATTGATGTCCTCAACGCAGAGGCCGTTTACCAGATTAGTAACGGCTGGCATGGGCACAAAACCCGATGGTATAAAGGTGACGTTGTTGGCACCAAAGTTGGGGGTGATCAACCCAGGGCCGGGAGTATAGGTATTGTTGAAGGTCACCCCGTCCAATCCTACCAATTCCACACCATACACGGTTTCGCTGCCGTTGTTGGTATAGTCGAGGATCAGGCAGCAGTGGCCGTCAATGCTTTGGGTCGGTGTGATGACGAGGTCGAATAATTCGTCGCAGCCGTTGTCGAAGCGACAAGGACAATCAAAGACCTCAACATCGCCTACGTAGGCTTTGTCGCCGCCGTCATTTATTCCTTCATTGTCAATAATGATGCCGTTGAGACCCACAAAATCAGCAGGATCAGCAACACAACACGTGGGCTGTAAATTGCCGGAAGCGGGAAGAATGGAATACCCATAAACTGCGGGTGACGGAAAATTCAGCGCATCGCCGGAGGCAGTAATAAAAGGTTCACACTCATCGGACAGAGGGGCATCTCCCGGAAAACTTTCGTAAGCGTAATCAATACCGCCAGCTGAATTTTTACCTGTTCCGTATCCACCAACATAAATTTGCTGCGGTGATCCCCAACTTCCGGTAGAACCGAAATACTGAAAAACCCTTGCATTGTGGGTATAAGAATAATTAATTCCCCGTTCAGCTATAAGCATCCTGACGCCATCCTGTGAAAATGCAATATCCGCAATATCATAATTGCCTGAAAATGAGAATTCAAATTGTTCGGAGGCAGCAGGAATTGTACCTGCGCCAGTTAGTAGAATCGAGTAGATCCTCACCGTACCTGCTGAAGGAGGAGCAGAAAAGTAGAGCCTGTTTTCTAATTTGTTGTAACCAATCCCCCAAAAGCGCCAGGAAGCAAGACTACCGGGCGCAAAAGAAGTTACGTCATAATTTTGAATGACCTGCCCGGGAGTAGCATGGCCTGCATCACCGATCACGACAATGTTGCCATCCGACAAGTTCGTCGCATACAAAAAGCCATTTCCATTCGAGCAGATATTGCCCAATCCGGTATTGTTATTCAACACGTTGGTGGTTCCAACTGTAGTTGCCGGCGCTGCAAAAGTTAGTCCGGATACAGTACCGGTATAAGGTTCTATCCGATAAATCAGCGGTTTGCCATTCGCAATACTGAATACATCTGAGTAAGTAGGAATGGTGGCAGCGGACACGTAAAGATTAAACTCTTCGTCCAGCGCAATTCCGAAAATTTCTCCTAACGTCGTAATGTCCCAATTAGGTTTGCTGATGTCTATTGGAACCCAGGGTGTTCCAACGCCCACCGGAGCTAAGGATCGGTCTCTTATATCTTTCACCGCCAGTACTTTAGTGCCGTGTCGCTCAGATCCAAACGTACTGGCAGCCATCCCACACTTAAATATTTTCCGCAGCGGTTGCCCATAAAAAGGCCCGGGCCTGCGAAATTCATTAACCGGAAGAATAACATCGTAAGTCGTAGGCGTGGTGGGCGTATAATCTTCAGGGTTGAACAGCGCCTGCACCCTGTATTCTCCTGGCGGGATGCCAATAAAGCTGTAAACGCCTTTGCTGTCGGAGACGGAAGTGGCAAGCACCAGTCCCTGCAAATTCAACAACTGCACCGGTATGCCGCCAAGGGGCGGTTCTGTAAGCGGGTCATTCAGGCCATCGGCATTGAGGTCAAAACAAATGACGTCAATGATAGACCCAAAGCCTACCATAGGGCGACGTACAAAACGAATGTTATTCACAATTTGCCCCTGCATCAATCCAACATCCAGAGAAGGCCCGGATACCCATTCTGTGTTGGGAATATTGGCCACCATGCTTACAACGTAGCTGTCCGAGGGCAATCGGGTAAACCGAAACATCCCCTGTGCATCGGTATTGATGGTAACCGATCCTCCAACGCCGTCAACAAGTGTGACTGGGAAATCCACTAAGCAAGGTTCAAAGATGTCCCGAAGGCCATTGGCATTCAAATCAATGAAAGCGCTGCCTGCAATAACGCCCAACAGGCTCAAGTCGGTTACACAGACATCAACATCCACTATAGATTGGTCAACGGGTACGGTCACAGTTTGAGTGGCCGGATTGGGTTCGAGGTTGGGCGAACCGGTTTGCGTCAACAAAATATAGTCTCCGGCTACCAGGCCGCAAAACAAATAAAACCCGGTATCGTTGGTGATCTGTTCTGTTACAATACCGGTGCTGCTGATCAGAACCATCGTAACGCCAGGAATACCAGCTTCTCCGGGATCCTGAACGCAATCGAGGTCAAGGTCATTGTATACCGTTCCTAATAGGCAATCCTGCGCCGAAGCGCTTGTAACAGCCATGATCGTCATCATGGCCAGCGTTAGTTGAAATAGTAGCTTTTTTTTCATGGCATTGGTTTTGAATCATTTAAAACTTGTGTTGTTCATTTTTCAAAAGTAACGGTTCGTACGGTTCGTCGTGAATTCGCGTTGGCTTACATTTTCACAAAGCGCTGAACGACTATTGTGCCATCATTCCGGCGCAGGCGCAACAGGTACACGCCGGGATGTAAAGTACTGATGTCTATTTGCAATGCCTGATCCCGCACAAAGTGCCGCGATTCAGATTTGCGCATACTCCCATCTGCATTGATCAGAGATAGCGCTGCTTCGCCTTCGTATTCCGCTGTAATCCGGAGCTGGTTGCCGGCCGGATTGGGCCAAACATGCCAGTGTCCTGCAATTGCTGTTTCAGTAAGATCGGTGATCAAAAAATCGTCCACATTGCTAAATACCGGCTTCCCCGGGTAGGTCACCCCGACAATCCTGTATAGGTTCAATCCGGCACCGGGAGTCGGGTCGAGAAAAGAAAAAGTTAGACCCGAAACGACCGCCAATGTAACCCAAAGCCCGCCGGACAACCGCCGCTGGACGATAAAAAAACGATAGCTGACATTGCCCTGGCCGGTAGTCCAGTCGAGTTGTGCCTGGGCGCCTATCGGGGTGACATTCAGTGAAATAGTGCCTGCCGGCGGATCGTGGCATTCCCCGGGCGTCCAGCTTTCCACCCCACTCCAGTTCAGCGCTGCGCAATCGTTCACGTAGGTCATGCTGTCGCAGCCGCAGACCAATTCTATTTCAGCCGGGCACTCATAATCCCAGTTGATATGGCTGCTGTCAACGCAGGGGCAATCAAACAGCAAAGTATCGCAATAGGTGAGCGTGGGTTCCGGGTAGCAGTCTACGCCGTTGGCGTCCTGCCGCGTTACAGTCATACACAATTCGTAGTTGGTACCGCCCAAAAAGCTGAAGACGATCGGGATATTGCCTTGCGAGACGCCGCCAATACTCGTTCCGGCGCTTAAATTCAATAAGCGCCATTGTACCAGGTCGCAATTGCTCAACTTGTCGCCGGAAACAATCAAAGAATCGGCTTCGCAATCCGCAGCGACGTTAAATCCCGCTGCAACATCTGCTTCAAATTGACCAAAATCCGTGCAACAACGGTCGCATTCCGGCCCTTCAAAACAGTGCGTAATCGTGCAGCATTCGACATTCCCAACGCCTTCGAGGTGCCGGCTTGATGTCGCATCAAAACAGATGGACGCCTGATCTTCTGCTCCGCTTCGCAAGGTTAAACTCAGGGTTTGCGAGTCTCCGGGAGCAAGCAACGGCAGCAGCGAAAATGCATCTTCCACAATCAGATCCTGCCCCGGGGGCTCCGTGATGCGCAGGCTGTTGACATTAAATTCAGAATGATTGGTGAATTGAAAAATATACTGGCTGTTGCTGTCTGCCAGACAAGTAAGGCTTTCTGGTTCTATTTCTAAGCAACGGCTGCAGGGCAACTCCAGGGTATCGGTGCATATCCGGATGTTGTTGACCATCCAGGATACGACAATTTTAGCCGGTTCAGTGGTCACATCGCCTGAGATGCAAAAATCAAAGAGCGGTGTATTGCCAATGGGTAAGGAGCCGCTTGCCCGTTCCCAGATCAGCCCTTGGGGAGCTGAAAAATAGTAGTACCAGCCTCCCGAAAGGTCATATTGGATGGCACTGTACAATACGCCCGGCGTGATCAGCACGGTTTCAACAGCCGTATACCCGTTTCCTGGCTCGAGAGACAATTGCAGGCTATAACAACAATTGGAACTGTTGACTTCCGTCAGGGTAGCATCGGCACTGGGACAGGTTGTTAAAAACATGGCAGAAGGGATTTTTTCTTCGGGTATTGAACTTGCGAACGCTGCAAAAGCACAGCAAAACGGCCAGATCAACTGTATTCGCAAATCTGTAATCCCCATATTTTTTTTTATAGTGCTGTTCATCTACTGGAGTCCTTTTTATGTGCTCCGGTAAGTCTTCCCGGCAACTATCACCAGCAAACTATCGCTGCTCTTTTTGGATAAGCCAAAAAAGTGTGCCTTGTGACAGGATCAGGCATAAACAAATATACGGAAAGCTCAGCATTGCATCCTATATAATGATATATGGTAGGTTTTTTCTGAAATTCGGTAAAGATTTCCCCTAAGATGACGGGTAAATATGGTTATGGAACTAAGTTAATCATCCTGCCTGCCCAAAACGATCCTTCTCCCTGCACCTGCACCTGGTAAATTCCGGAAGGCAAACCGGTCAGGTCTAATTCAAAACGCGGGTTCCTGAAGCGATCCTGTAAGACGACTTGCCCCTGTGCATTCACCAAAGAGACGATGACCTCTGTGAACATTAATTCGCTGTTGGATTCAAACACACAATACCCCTGTGCTGGATTGGGGAACAAGCGCCAGCCAGCCTGATTGTCTGCCGGCAAAGTCAGGCTTCGGATCACGGAATAATCCTCCTGTCCGTCGTGATCCAATTGCCGCAGCCGGTAATAAACCGGCAAACCTTTGGGCGTTTCCAGGTCAGTGAAATGATAATCGGTCCGGCTGTGCCCATCACCTTGGGCGGGAATCCACGCAATAGGCAAAAAAGTTTCAGTTTGTGCGGTTTGCCGCTGCACTTCAAAACCTGCGTTGTTCGATTCCGACGCAGTCGCCCAACTCAACCGAGCCTGCTGCTCCACCGCTTCTACCTGAAACTCCAGCCACTCTACCGGCAAAATGCCGGAATATGCTGTGGGGCAGACCCGAATACCCCAGGTACTTAGCTGGCCGCCGTCCTCATTCTGTAAATCTTCTATACGCAGCGTCCAGACTCCGTTAATTTCCTGACCATTTAGGCTGTTCAAGGTGCCAACAGGCCGGTAAGTGCCTCCGCCAACGGGCGGACAGGGTAGGGTAGAGGTAGCCGCCTGCGCGTCGTAGTTGAGGTTGAAGTTGTCCTGATCCATACAGGGCTGGTCAAACAAAAGTATTTCGGTATTATTTGGACTGACTAAAGTGATGCGCAGATCGCTTATCCAGGAATGCGTTCCGCTCAAACCCACCACATTCACATCCGTTAACGTGCCGTTTTCCGTGATGGTGAGCGTGGAATTCACAACCGGCATGCCAATTCCAGAAATGGAAACCGGGACATTTACGCTGTTAAAAACGAGGCAGGGAACCGTTGTGAAGCTTCGGATGGCAGACCAGGCGCCAGTACCGCCGCAGATTCCCAAACCCCTTACCCGCCAATAATGCTGCGTTCCTCCAGGCAGTTCAACGCTGACTGGCGCAGTCGTGCCAAAACTTGTTCCCGAAGCAACAGTGCCCGAAAAAGCAGGACTCGTTGAAACTTGCCACTCATACCCATTTGCATTGATATCGCCAGTCCAACTCAGGGTGGGAAACAGCACAATATCCGTTGCGTCATTAGCCGGAGCAGTCAGGGCAATTGCAGCCGGAACCTCCAGAATCGTGAGCAGGATGGGGATGTTTTTGATATTTCCCATGCTTGCACCCGTTACCGTGAGGAGGTACACTCCGGGCGTCGCCATCGCCAGGTTGCCGATCATGAGCACGGAACTCCCTGTGGGTGCCACTGGGTTGGTGCTGAAAGCAACCGTCGTATTGGCCGGTGCGCCGCTGACCGACAGCGTAACCGGGTCAGAAAAACCTCCAAAACTCACAATCTCCAGATCGAAATCGGCACTTCCAACCGGGCAAAGCAAGGCGCTGGAAGGGGTTGCGCCCATCGCAAAATCCGGAGCGCCCAACTGAATCGTGAAATTGGTATTGGAAATATCGAAAAATATATTCCCGGCGCCTTTCACCATAACGCGGGCCGTATTGGTAGCGCCAGCAGGCAGGATGACCTGTGCGGAACCATTATTAGGTACACCTGCGGCCAAAGTAACTGGATAGGTGAAGCCCCCGTCGTACGACAAAAAAATGTCCACATTGGCGCAACTGACGGGTGCCTGATCAGTTAAGGCTACCTCCCAGATAACAGTATGCATTTGACCTTCCGCCCAGGTAACTGCCGTATTGGGTGCCGTGACCAAAAAAGGACCTGCGGCAGCGTTGACGTTTACAAACAGGTTGTCTTCTTTCGTACAGCCCGCCGTCATATCCGCAAAATCCCGGACGGTAACCCGAAACTCCAGTGGGCGGGTTACGGAGGACAGCACCTCCCAGGTCGGCGAAACGTTGTTGACCAAATCCTGCAGGCGCGGAAAATACCGATGCGGCGAGGAAGAAGGAGAGAAAGAGCGGAACATCGGCCCTTGCATATTGGCAGAAGCCGGCGGCATGACCGCCCCGATTTCATTGTCCCATTGTTCCCAGCAGTAGGTCAGCGGATCCCCATCTGGATCGGTAGCCACGGCAGAAAGGACAAAAGGCGTGGAGATTGGGATGGTGTAGTTGGGCACGTCATTCACCACCGGCGGATCGTTGTCAAAAGGAATTGGCGTATCGCAGGTGCTTCCTCCCAAGAAACTGACAAAATCCCTGATTTCCTGAAGGTTGACGGCGTGAAAATAATCGTCGCTATTGCTTTGAATATTGGGGGGGCAAATCCCGGCGTAAGCCATAATGGTGGAACCGCTGCCGGGCTCCATCGCGGTGTTGTTGTTGCGGTTGTTATCGCAGGAATTGTTAAACGTATGGCGTGCGCCAAACTGGTGCCCCATCTCGTGTGCCACATAATCAATGTAAAAAGGATCTCCAACAGGCGATGACAAACCGGTTACCCCCCGGGCTTTGCTGGTGCCGCAAGGGCCGTTTAGCGTCGCAACGCCGCCGCCACCGGTGCTGAATACGTGCCCAATATCGAAATTCGCTGACCCGATCACCAAATTCAGGTTGTTTTGATTCTCCGTGAGCATAGTAACCCCATTGCCATTGGTGTAAGGATCAGTGGCCGGATCGTAATAAAAAACGGAAGTTGTTCCGGCAATCAGAACGAGCCGAACCGCAAGCTCCCGTTCGTACACCTGGTTCACCCGGTTGACGGCGATAACCACCGAGGCGAGGACTGTATCTACATCGGAAGGATCTTCCGCGTTGTGAAAATTGGAATATTCTCCCGTGGTTGCCACCGCTAAGCGGTAGGATCGGAAGACGCAGTCGCCGACTTTGGCCTCGTCCACAATTTCCGGCAACAGGTTTTCTTTGATGAGGGTTTCGGTATGACAAGCAAAAGCCTCTGCGGGTTCCGGATAATCTTTTTTGTAGTAAGACACGTAGTCGGTCGTATTCCCGGTGCTGTACGGGTCCACAAAATAGCTGCCTCCGCGGCTGTATACCGTTGCATGAAATCCGCGTACCGTCCAGCCTAAGCGGATGGTAGACAGGGTTTTGTCGTCGCTGACGCCGTGCCAGGTTCCGATTTCAGGGAATTGCGCAGCTAATTCGGGTTCCATCATCTGGTAGCGGGCAACACGAAACTGCTGAAACCCGCCATCTGGAACCGGCACAGCAAGGATCACTTCTCTTTGCACAACCGGGCGTACGCCTTCATTCGGCGCTGAAAAAAGAAGGGTTTTTAATGCGCTCGCATCTGCCCGAACGGTTCGGTAGAGATTTGGCTTGATCTGGCGCTCGCCGCTGAGCGGAATAGCCGTTTCCGGAATATCGAACCAGATTGGAGTGGGATTATCGTTTTGGGCCTGAGCTATCTGTGTTGCAAAAAAAAGCAAAATGAAAACTGCTGCGTGTTTCATAGAGACAAGCTTGTTTAAAAGCATACATAAGAAATTGAAAAAGATCGCGATTGCAAAAAAGCCACTTTTTCTACTTTTTTCAATGAAGGATGTACCACAAGGTAATCCGATAGACAAAACAGGTTCGCGATATCAATTATGTTTCAAAGGCAAGGTGTACCTTGCAACTTTTTCAGGGTTTTCCGCTTGTTATTCATTGCAACACCATCGCCATGAACATTTTAGACACTATTATTGCAGAAAAACACGGCGAAGTAGCTGCCCGTAAAGCAGCTTGTCCACTGCGCGAACTGGAAGCCAGGCCGTTGTTCAACGCCGAACGCCGCTCCCTGCGCGCTGCTTTGTTGCAGGAAAATACTTCCGGGGTTATTGCCGAGTTCAAGCGCCGTTCACCCTCCAAAGGGGATATTTTTGCGGGCGCCGATGCCGTTGAAATTACATGCGGTTACGAAACAGCAGGCGCAGCAGCGCTTTCCATCCTGACCGATGCGCAATTTTTCGGCGGTAGCAGCGAAGACCTTACCGCCGCGAGAGCTGCCGTCAACATCCCGATTCTGCGCAAAGACTTCATCATTGATGAATACCAATTGGTAGAAGCCCGGGCAATCGGGGCGGACGCCGTACTGCTCATTGCGGCCAATCTGGAAAAAACGCAATTGCGGTCGCTGGCGGAACGAGCCAAACAACTGGGGTTGGACGTCCTCATGGAAGTCCACAGCGAGGAAGAATTAGACTGGTGGAATCCATGGGTAGATGCGGTTGGCGTTAACAACCGGAATTTAAAGAATTTTGAGGTGTCGGTTCAAACCTCTTTTCAATTGTTTGAAAAGATGCCTAAAGAAAGTGTTTGCATTTCAGAAAGTGGGATAGACGACCCTGAATTGGTTTTTGCCTTGAAAAACATTGGCTTCCAAGGCTTTTTGATTGGGGAGTTTTTTATGAAAACCAACGACCCCGCCGGAAAATGCCGCAAGTTCATTCAGCAGGTTCGTCAATTGGAAGCCCTTCGAAACGGCGCTATTGCGACTTCGCTTTGAAAGACCAGGTAATCTTTACGACCGAAACCACTTCGCCCCCTTCCTGACGACCGGTTGAAATGGCCGTCAAGACCTGCGCTTCCCCGCTTGTTATCGCTTTTTGTACCGCAGCGGCAATCGCCTCGCCACCTTCGCAGGTAAAGGTAATGCGGGAGACTGCTTTTTTTACAAAACTTGCTTCAACTTGAGTGACGAGCATAGAAACCGGAGTCGTTGCGCTTTGCACAGCCAGAATAGCTAACGTACCGGTTGACAATTCCGCAGCGCCACATTGGGCGGCGAAGTAGGTAGAGCGAAAAGGATTTTGCGTCCGCCAGCCTGCGGGAATGCTGGTCACGCCCTGCTGCGGTGTAATGCGCTGAATACGAACGCCCCAGAAGACAAGGCTGGGCAGTTTTGACCAAAACCAGAGCCACATCTTCCAGGGCGAGTTCAGGTTGCGCAGGATTTTGCTTTGCGCAACCATTGCGGTATTGTTTTTCATATCAAACTTTTCTTACCGAAAAGTATGCAAGAACGGAAATTACGGCTTAACGATGTAATTCCATCCGTAAATATCCTCTGTATTGCCCATGCGAATGTCGGTCAGGCGTTTTTTGATCTGATACATCAACGCATCCGGTTGAATGTTCAGGCGATAAGATTCGCCATGGATGTTAATGTACTCGATGGGCGCAACGAGGGCAGCCGTGCCGGCACCGAATGCTTCTTTGCACGAACCATCCCGCAGGCGTTGTTCCAGTTCTGCCACCGGCACTTCGCGTTCTTCCACACCGTAGCCCATATCTTCGGCCAACGTAAGGATGCTGTCGCGTGTGACACCGTCGAGGATCGAAGAAGACAGTGAAGGCGTTACCACGACATCGCCAAACCGGAACATCACATTCATAGTACCCGATTCTTCAATGAAGGAATGGGTTTTGGCGTCGGTCCAAAGCACCTGATCAAACCCAGCTTTATTGGCCAGCATAGCCGGGTAAAGGGATCCGCCGTAGTTGCCACCGCATTTGGCGTAGCCCGTTCCACCTTCTGCTGCCCGCGCATATTCCGTCTCTACTTTTACTTTTACCGGCTGGCTATAATAGGGACCTACCGGAGAAGCGACGATCATAAAATAGTATTCATCAGAAGGTTTTACACCCAGACGTGGCTCCGAAGCAAACATAAAAGGCCTGAGGTACAGAGAAGAACCTTCTGTTTTGGGAACCCATTCGTGCTCAATCGCCACAAACTGGTGCAAGGCATCCATGAATAAATCTTTTGGAACTTCGGCCATGCACATCCGGCGTGCAGAAATATTGAAGCGCTCGTGGTTTTTTTCAGGGCGGAAAATAGAGATGCTGCCATCAGCCATCCGGAAGGCTTTCATGCCTTCAAAAATCGTTTGGCCATAGTGCAATCCAAGTGCGAAAGGGCTGAGGGATAAATTGCTGAACGGAACAATGCGTGCATCCTGCCACTCATCGGTGCGGTATTCGGCAATGAACATGTGATCCGTAGATAGTTTTCCAAATTCAAGTTTAGAGAAGTCAACCTCCGGAACCCGCGATCGGGTTGTTTTTTGAATTTGGATGTTGCTGGTAACAATCATAATATCAATTTTTGAGTATGAGTATTGGTTAAGGAAATTCTATTTTCTGTCGTGCCCGGTAACCCTTGTTCACGATGAAAACCCCGCCAACAGTTAGGAGCAAAGCTACCAAAACAGCGGGATTAAATTTTTCACTTAATATCAACCAGCCCAAAAATACGGCTACCAGTGGGTTAATATAAGCATAAATGGAAACCAATCCAACTGGTAATTTCGACAAAGCGTAAGAGAATGCCGCAAACGCGCCAATTGAACCAAAAATGACCAGATAAATCAGCGCCCAGATCCCCTCGTCAACAAAACCGTGCCAACGGGAATAATCGTCGAATGCCAAACTGAAAGCAAACAAACCCAAGCCGCCAAAAAACAATTGAAGCCCGGCATTGGCTAACAAACCACTGTTGCCTGGTTTTTGTTTGGCATAAATACTGCCCAATGCCCAGCTCAGGGTGGCGACGAAAGTCAGCACTATTCCAAACAGGTAATCCCAGTTGGCCAGATCTGCCACGTTATCCCGAAATACGACAGCCATGCCGGCGCACCCCAACGCTAATCCAAGCGCAATCTGCCAGTTGGGTCGGTCGCTTTTGGAAGACGACAGGTTGATGATCACGACCCAAACGGGCATGATGGAACAAATCAGGGCAGCCAATCCGCTTGGAATATATTGCTGCGCCCAACCCACCAGCCCATTTCCCAAAGAAATCATCAGAATGCCCGGTACAACATAGCGTATGGCGCCTTTTTCAAAAGATAGACGTTCTTTGCCCCATACCACAGCAATCGTGACTAATAAAATGCCTGCAATGGTTTGCCGGACGGCCGAAAATAAAAATGCAGGAAAGTGGGTGACGCCGACCCTTAGTGCTAAGTAGGTCGTTCCCCAAACAAAACATACGAAAGCAAGCGCGATGTAAGCTTTTGTAAGCGGCTTCATATCGGGTGTGTGATGGCCGGGTGATTTCCCGAAAGTTAAGACAATTTCCTATGCTAAAGAGCAGACACCTACTAAATGGGCGGACAATAAATATCGAATCTACGCAACAGCATATTTGGTTTCAATGTTCCTGCCGCAAAGGTGAGAAAATATAATTTTGCAAAACAGTTTCAGTTTTTTTATTTTTGACCAGATCAGATCATTTTTTATTTTTGTATCATGCAAACTGACCACCTCTACATCCGCGTAGCTGATCGCATCGAACAGATGATCGCTGAAAAAGTTTGGAAAACAGGCGACCGGCTTCCCTCTGTGCGCATGCTGAGCAAAGAGCAGGGCGTTAGCTTGAGTACCGCTTTTCAGGCCTATTATCTACTGGAGGGCAAAGGCATGATCGAATCGCGCCCCAAATCTGGCTATTACGTGCGCATAGATCCTGCCCTTGAACCAGGCGTACCTGCCGCTGGCAAGCCAATCAGCGTAGTAGATCGCACGATCAGCAATGAAGAAATCGTAACTTCTGTTTACAAAGATTTTGAGATCGGAGAAGCCGTGAACCTGTCCCTGGCAGCCCCCCCGCCGGAGTTGTTGCCCATTGCGAAACTGAATAAATCGGTGGTGCATGCGCTGCGTTCGCATAAAAATCACTGCATTGGATACGAACAAATCCAGGGCAATCTTGATTTGCGCAAACAGATCGCCCGGATGGCCTTCAACTGGGGCGGCCAGATTACGCCCGACGACATTGTGGTGACTTCCGGATGCATGGAAGCTTTAGTCCTTTGCCTGAAGGCGGTGACCAAACCAGGCGATACGGTTGCCATTGAAAGTCCGACGTATTTCGGAATTTTTCAGGCCATTCAAAGTTTGGGGTTAAAGATTGTGGAGGCACCTACCGATCCGAAAAACGGCGTTATCGTGGATCAATTGGAAGCGATCCTGGATGCACATGAGGTCAAAGCCTGCCTGTTTGTGCCCAACTTCAACAACCCGCTGGGGAGTTGCATGCCCGACGACCAAAAGAAGCGCTTAGTGGAATTGTTGACCCACCGCCAAATCTTGTTGATTGAAGACGATATTTATGGGGAGCTTTATTTTGGCAAACACCGCCCCCGAACTTGCAAGTCCTATGACCGGGAAGGCATCGTGCTGCAATGCAGTTCCCTGTCTAAATCACTGGCACCGGGCTACCGCGTCGGATGGGCTATTCCGGGGCCGCGCTACTTGGCCGAGGTCAACCGCCTGAAACTCGTCCACAGTGTGACCAGTGCGACTTTGCCCCAGGTGGCAATGGCGCATTTTTTGGAAAACGGTCGGTACGAATACCACCTCAAAGCCATGCGCAAGGCCCTGCATACCCAATCGCTCCGCTACCGCCAGGCGATCCAGGAATATTTTCCGGCCGGAACGCGCATGACCTGCCCCGAAGGCGGCATGGTGCTGTGGATAGAATTGGATGCCCAAATAGACGCTTTCCACCTGTATAATGTAGCGCTGCGCCGGCAGGTTTCAATCGCGCCGGGACAAATGTTTTCGGTTCACACGCAATACCGGCATTATATTCGGGTGAGCTTTAGCCGGCTTTGGGACGCGCAGGCGGAGGAAGGGATTCGGGTGTTGGGAGCTTTGGTAAGTGAAATGAGCTGATTAGCATCCATTCAGTCTGGTGTCCGATCTTTAGCGTTTGAGCGCAAGGCATGTGAAGGCTCAAAAACGGGAGCCTATTCGCATAAGTGACCGTTTTTGGGTCGAACATAACGCAGCTATCGAATGCTAAAGAAGACACTAAACCTATTCCACCACGATCCTGATTTTATAATCCGCCTGTGGAATTTCACCGGGGGTCTGTGGGTAAGGCGTCACATCAATCAGGCGCACCGTTTTGCCGAATACGGTAATGGATCCCGGGTCATCCAAGGTATTCAACAAGCCGGTTTGTTCCACCTGATCTTGCTTGAACCACAGCTTCACTTCGGCCATACCCGCCCACACGCATACAACATCAAGAGGGCAGCGGCTATCCTGGGTAACGGAATCAAAACGCACTTCCAGATTGCCGGGAAGCAAGGTGATGGTTTGGCCGTAGGTAAATTGGAGGGTATCTCCAAATGCGGCCTGCTGGTGGTTCGGTACATCCGTTGTGCGTTCGCATTGCCAGTTCAAACCAACCAGGAAGAGGGCGACGGAAAAAAACATCAATTTTTTCATAAGCTTTATCTTTTCTTTATTATCAATACAAGGGTTGGCGGGAAAAGGTTGGGATTTGATTGATTTGAAAATTTTCAAATTTTCAAATTCTCAAATTCCTTCACCTTCTCCATCACCTTCTCGGAAAGATTTTTTTTGAAAGCGATCACCTTTTGTTGCAAAACCGGGTCGTGAACGCCAAGGATTTGCGCAGCGAGAATTCCGGCATTTTGGGCGGCGTTCAGGGCGACCGTCGCCACCGGCACTCCGTTTGGCATTTGCAAAATCGAAAGTATGGAATCCCAGCCGTCTATGGAGTTGGATGATTTCACCGGCACGCCGATCACAGGCAGGGGCGATAAAGACGCTGCCATGCCCGGCAAATGTGCCGCGCCGCCTGCTCCGGCAATGATCACCTGGATGCCGCGTTCGTGCGCCGTTTTGGCATATTCGAACAAGCGCTCCGGCGTGCGGTGCGCGGAGACAATCGTCATTTCAAAAGTGATGCCCATTTCTTTTAAAAATTCCGCAGCAGGCCGCATAACCGGCAAATCGGAATCGGAACCCATGATGATGCTGACCATTGTAGAAAGATTAAAGAAGAAAGTAGAGGTTCGTTGTTTAAATATGATCCGTAATTCCTGTCAAGCGCCAACCGTCCACCGTCTCCACCAAATATTCCCAACCCCAATTTTCAAATCTTCAAATTCTCATAAAATCACTCCTGCACTGGTGCCAACCCTTCATCAAAATCCCGCACATCTATGTATTTGGGCGGAATCACAACTTCGCCGCGCTTGTTGATGAAAGCGATGCCACCATAAACCGCGGCTCGGGCGATGCCATCGCGGAAAGGCCAGGCCAGTCCAAAAATCGGTTTGGTAATAATGTTGCCGTCTTTGTCCACCAAGCCCCATAAGCGCTGGAACATATAAGGCGCTACGCCCTCCGAAAAACTGTACAACTGGTCGAAATTCATTGGCACTACCAGCAGGCCGGTCGCGTCAATACAGCCGTATTTTTCATTGTTTTCCACACACCAGCGGCCTTCTCCGGCGTACCAGAGCTGGACATAAGCCGGTTCTACCACAAACTTCCCTTTTTTGTCAATCAGCCCCCAAAGTTCCCCTTGCTGAGCGGGCGCAACCCCTTCTTTAAAATCCTGGGCGCCGTCGAACTGCGGGCGGATGACCATTTTGCCTGAAGCATTTACAAAGCCTGATTTTCCATTTTTCCGCACGCGGGCCAATCCTTCCGAAAAGGCCCAGACGGCGTCGTATTCAGGCTGTATCAGGTAGCGTCCGGTCGTATCAATGAGGCCGAATTTGCCTTTGTTTTGCACTTTTGCCGTGCCGTTTTCAAAAGAAGTTGCGTAGTCAAAGGTTGCCGGAATACAGAGCTTTCCGCTGCGATCAAGGTACCCATACCGCTCTTCCTGCCGCACTTTAGCCCTGCCGCTTTTGAAATCTTCCGCATCTTCCCATGCCAATAGAATCGCGAGGTTTCCGCTATTATTCACAAAACCGGTTTTGTTTTCAAAATTCTGAACCCGGGCCAGGCCTTCGGAAAAAGACCAGGCACCTTTGTAGGTCGCAGGAATGGCCAATTCGCCGTCGTTGCCAATGAATCCCCATTTGCCGCCAAGGCGCACCACGGCAAACCGTTCCGAAAACGGGCGCACATCGTCGAATTGCGCGGGAATGACCAAATCTCCTGCCCGGTTGATGTAGCCCCATTTGAATTCAGACACTTCGTAATCTTCTTCCGGTGGCGGCAAAACAACCGCTGTTTGCGGCGTCGTTTCCGCTTCGTTCTGATCGGAAGGCCGGTCGGAGCGACACCCTGCAAAAGCAATGGTGGTCAATAATAAGGTAAACAAGTAATATTTGAAATTCATGATCGGTCAAATTTCAAAATCAACCCCGCGACGCAGGAGGTCTTCGTATTTTTCTTTCGCCAATTGCTCATATTTAACCTTGTCGAAGCGATAAAGTTTTGCAGGGCGGTGCGCAACGCCTTCCTGGCGGCCTTCTTCTTTCAGGATACCCGTTTTCAGAATTCGGGTTCTGAAATTGCGCTTGTTCAGCTCTTTTACGCCGAGGATGGTTTCGTACAATTGCTGGAGTTGCGACAGGGTAAATTGTTCCGGCAGCAATTCAAAGCCGATCGGTTGGTAGCGGACTTTGGCGCGAAGCCGGTCTATGGCAACCTGCAGGATGAGTTTGTGGTCGAACGCTAAATGCGGCAACGCATCCATCTCAAACCAGCTCACATTTCGGGCATCCGAAGCGGCGCTGACCGGATGTTTGGCTAAGTTAACCAGCGCGAAATATGCAATGCTGACCACACGACCCCGCGGATCTCGATCCGGTGCGCCAAATGTGTACAATTGTTCAATGAAGACCCCCTTGACGCCCGTTTCTTCTTCCAGTTCCCGCAATGCCGCGTGCTCGGGTGCCTCGTCAATATCCACAAACCCGCCGGGGAGCGCCCAGCAATCTTTGAAAGGATCGTGCAGGCGTTCAATGAGCAAGACTTTGAGCTTGCTGCTTTGATCCAGGCCGAAAATCACGCAATCAACAGTCAGTGCTGGACGAGGGTATTCATAGGTGTACGACATAGGCTGGTCTTCGGATACGTAAAGACCCAAAGAAACGAAAATCCCCTCACTGTACCCGCAACTGTTGCCCTAATTTAATATTGATGGCATCCATATTATTCAGTTTTTGGATCACATCCACCGTTGTGTTGTAGCGCTGGGAGATATTCCAGAGCGTATCGCCTTTCTGAACGGTATGGTAAACCGGACGAGCGGGGTTGTTTTCCGGGGTTGAGACCGGCGGATTTGTTGTCGGGGTGGTTGGCGGGGGCACCACGGGCGTTTCTCCGAAAGGATCTTCCTCAATGGGCCGCGGGTCAGGTTTCACCGGCGGCTTGTTTTGGGGAACCGTTTCAGGATAAGTCGGGGTTTGCGGTTTGGGGTTCAACGGCGGATTTTCCTTCACCGGGGGCCTGGTCGGTTCCGTATCTTTAATCAACCAGTCAGGATCCACCGGCGCCTGCTCTTTTTGATAATCTTCCAGCAAACTTGGCTTGTCTTTTTCCTTGACCTTGCCGCCCCGCAGCTTGATGCGTTGCCCTGGTGCCGGCTCCTGGGGTTCAACCAGGCGGTTGCGGTTGTAGAGTTTGGAAAGTTTAACGCCATATTGCTGTGAAATACCCGTCATCGTTTCTTTTTCGCGGACATTGTGCCAGGTCTGGCGACCGCGGTAGGAACTGCGTTTCGGCTGGATGTATACAATCGCGCCTTCGCTCAGTTGCTGGTTGCCGTCGGTTAATCCTTCGTTGTATTGCAACAGGTTGCGCAAGGCAATATCCGTTCGGCGGGCAATTTCCGAAAGGGTTTCATTCGGACTGGCCAATACATAGCGCACATCGTTGATGCGCAGGGCATCTGTTTTGACGACGCCGTCCGGAGATTCGATATCCACGGTAGTCATCCGGTCGTATTTGTGCAATTCATAGGTTTCAATGACCTCAATGAGCTTTTCCGCGTAAGTGCCGCTGGTGGCATAGCCTGCGCGTTTCAAGCCTTGTGCCCAGCGCCGGTAGTCGGTGACGTCTAAGCGGAACAGCGGGCCGTAACGCTCTACTTTTTTGGGATCGCGCAAAAACTCGGAATGCGCTACAAAACAGGCTTCTGCCGTTTTGTAGACCCGGAAGCACGACTCGACGAGTTTGCCGTTTTCGTCGTATTCATCATCTTTCTTTTCATAGGTTTTGCCCTGCCAGTCGTTGCCGCATTTGATGCCAAAATGATTGTTGGCACGGGAAGCAAGGTCGCTTTTCCCAGCATTCGATTCAAGCAGGCCCTGCGCCAGTTTGATGCTGGCAGGCACACCTGCGCGCTCCATCTCGCGTACAGCAATTTCATTATATGCTTCGACATACTCGATCCAGTCCTGTCGAACCTGCATTTGTGCTTGCACGGCCTGAAATGACAGGCATGCAAAGAGTGCTAAAACAGTGGTTTTCTTTATCATCGAATGAAAGAAGGTTTTTGAAAGCTTGAAAGCCAATATCAGGAAAACGCCCATGTCGGTAAAAACGGTTACAGGCCAGCTTTGATTATCTTTTTGTTAACTTTTATTAGCTATAAAAACAAAAAAAACGCAACCAGGAAGACGCTCACGGCGGAGATGAAACCGATCATAAAAATATTATAAGAAGTGGTGAGGTAGCGGTATTTCCGGTCGAGGACTTTCCCCAGGTAGTAGAGGTCGCGCGCCATATTGCCGTAAAGTAACTCGCCGTCGCGCAGGGCCGCGTCCACCGCAGCTTCATAGCGATCCAAGTCTAAGGATACAAAATTGCCGAAGAAGGCGATATTTTTTTGGATCAGCTCCTGATCCGGATTTTGCTGCAACAGCCGCGTGACTTTCGGGCGGGCAGAAAGCACCGCAAAAATCAGGGAAGCTAAGCCACTCACCAAAAAAATGACTGCGGGTAGCATCACCACCGGATTGGTTTCAGAAATATTGCGATAGGAAAGCGCTGAAATCAATACACTGATAAGGATGGTATTGACACTGATCATGATGTTGGCTTTGTTATCGGCAATGGCGCTCAGGTTGATGTGGGTACGGTAATTCGTGCGAAAAAAAGTCTGCACCGCCCCGCCTGAAACGCGCTTAGACAATCCCTGAAAAGGCCGCGGCAGGGTATCCAATCCGGTTTTTCCGCTTTTCTCCATGCGGTTTTTTTGTTGTAAAAAACGGGCACCCAAGCCTTGTTCATAGCGGGTTTTGGCGGCATGGGTATACAATTTTATTTGCAGCAATTCCTGCATTTGCAGGGTTTGCCAGTCTTGATCCGGAAACTCTTCATTCATCATCAGGTAGCGTTCGAGGCGTAGCAGTGCGGCTTTTTCCGCGCCATTTTCGATGTAGTTGCAAATTTGCCACGCATCCGAAAGGCATTTTGCTGCTTCCGTTTCAGGCGTCTGCTGTTCAAGAACGGTTCGGATACAAGCCGCCACCCGCTCACGCAAAGGATGCGATTCCAGAAATTGCCCGGCGATGCGCAGGCTGTGCGCCAGCGGAGCGCGGTAGTCGAACAGGTAGCCCGTCAGCAGGAATTGCGCGGAAAGCCGGACGGCAGCACAGTCTGCATCCTCAGGTTGTGCCTGAGCGCACAGGGTTTCGGCTTTTTCCGTGATTTCCACCCCCAGGGCGTAGTTGTGGAAAATCAAACGCGCATCCTGATGCCGGTTGTACAGGTCGAGCACGAAGCTGGAAGCATCCGGGGCGTTGCTTGTCATCGTTGCGGGTATTTGCTGTTTTTCCATGGTGAGCAAAGGTAATGGGTTTCTACGAAGATTTGAAGATTTGAAAATTTGGTGATTTGAAAATTGGGGCTTTGGACTGTTTCATGGAACCGACACATGAGGCGACCGGTTTAATCTTCAAATTTTCAAATCAACACATCTTTAAATTAATTCTACTTTTGCCTTTTCAATCAAACGCCCGCCGAAACAGGCCGGATATAAAAAAGCAAAAATGGCACTTCTCGACGGCAGACACTTAGCCGCAATCATCAAAAAAGAATTGGCAGCAGCCGTAGTCTCCCTGCAAGCTGAGGGCAAACGCGCACCCCACCTTGCTGCAGTGTTGGTGGGCGAAGACCCCGCGAGCCAGGCTTACGTGGGCAATAAAGTGAAATCCTGTGCAGAGGTTGGTTTTCAATCCACGCTCATCCGCAGGCCGGCGGACGTGAGCCAGGAGGAGTTGCTGGAAATCGTCGCTTCGTTGAACGACAATCCTGAAATTGACGGGTTCATCGTTCAGTTGCCATTGCCAAAGCACATCCGCGAAGACGCCATCACACTCGCCATCCGCCCTGAAAAAGACGTAGACGGTTTTCACCCGGTCAACTTTGGCCGCATGGCTCAGGGAATGCCGGCTTTTCTTCCCGCCACACCCTTTGGAATTCTGGAAATGCTCCGGCGCTACGAAATTCCCACTTCGGGCAAAGAAGTGGTGGTGGTGGGCCGCAGCAACATTGTTGGAACACCCATGAGCCTGCTGCTGTCGCGGAAAGGCTACCCCGGCGACGCTACGGTAACGCTTTGCCACAGCCGCACGATAGACATTGCCGCCCACACCCGCCGGGCCGACATTCTGATCGCGGCCATTGGAAGCCCGGAATTCATCAAAGCGGATATGGTGAAAGAAGGCGCTGTTGTTATTGACGTGGGCATCAACCGGGTAGAGGATGCCGCCACACCAAGAGGGTACCGCCTTGTCGGCGATGTAGATTTTAAGGGCGTCGAGCCCAAAGCGTCCTGGATTACACCGGTGCCGGGCGGGGTCGGACAACTTACCGTCATCGCATTGCTGATCAACACACTGAAAGCCTTTAAAAAAGAAGTATTCTAATGGAGGGATACCAACGGTTTTCAATCCAGACTGCGCCGGAATGGCGCGAAATTTTATTAGCTTTTTTAACCGAACTGCCCTTCGAGTCCTTCGAAGACAGCGAGGCAGAACTGAACGCCTACCTGCCGCCAGGCGCGGATGCGGTAGAAACGGAACAGCAAATCCGGCAATTGCAGGTTGACTACCCCTTTACCTATAAGATAGAAGCGATCAAAACCGAAAACTGGAACGCTGTTTGGGAATCCAATTTCGAAACGGTGCGGGTGCATGATTTTTGCGGTATTCGCGCTGAATTCCACCCGCCTTTTGAGGGCGTGCAGCACGAAATCATCATCCGGCCCAAAATGGCCTTCGGCACGGGTCACCACGAAACAACCTGGATGATGATAGACCGGATGAGCCAGGTAGACTTTAAAGGCAAACTCGTTTTTGATTACGGCTGCGGCACGGGGATTTTAGCCATCTTAGCCGCACAATTGGGCGCTGCCCACGTAGATGCAGTAGACATCGAATACCCCGCCTACGAAAACACCCTCGAACATGCCGAACTAAATGGGGTAGGGGAGCAAATCAAGGCCTTTTTCGGCACCTTGGACGATGTGCCGCCTGCCACCTACGATGTCATCCTCGCCAACATCAACCGCAACGTGATCATAGCCTCCCTGCCTGAATTGCGCCAGCGCCTTTCGACTACTGGCCTTCTGCTCATCTCCGGCATTTTGCACGAAGACGAGCCCGCTATTTTGGAAGCGACTACCGCTCAAGGTTTTCAGGAAATAGCACAACAGAAACGAGGGAATTGGATGGCGATGTTGCTGGGGTGAGGGAATTGATTTTCAAATCCTCATCCTCCACCCCACCACCCCAATCAACCCCAACAACCCTACGCCTGCCCAGATCATCCAGCTTTCTGATCCGTAAAGCGGCGCATCGTTGCCGATGGCGGTAAAAGCCGCCCAATAAACCGGGTGCGCATCGCGGCTGTCGCTTTCCCGGATTTGGGTCAGTTTTGCTTGTCGCAGCGCTTCCGTTTTGGTGGCCCCCGTTTTCAGGTGCTCAAAAAAGGTAGTCATCAGGCGTTTATTGGCCACGTCATTGATAGACCAAAAGGTCGTCAGCACACTGCGGGCACCGGCGTAGAGGAAGGCCCGCGCCAGACTCACCATCCCTTCTCCTTTGTAGAGTGCGCCATCTGCGGTTTCGCAGGCACTGAGCACCACCATGGAAGCGGCCGTCAAGTCGAGCAGGTATAAGTCTTTAACAAAAAGAGAGTCGTAACCGTCTTCGCCATCCGAAAGCACTACGAAGGAGAAATTACCGGCAGTCGTGTTGGCCTGCGCATGGGTGGCTAAGTGCAGTACGCCAAAGCCGGAAGCCTCCTGTTTGAAACGATCAACAGAAGCTTGTTTTCCAATAAAAACTGACCCTTTGGTTTGATTTCCAAGCGCTTCTACGGTGGGGATATTGTATTCAAGTGCCGCCAGCCCGGCACTGCCGGTGAACTTGGGTGCAAACCCGCCAAAATTCCGTTTGCCGGCAGGCATAGCTTCCAGCGTCGCTTGCAGGGTAGCCGAATAGCCATAGCCAATGCTGTGTTGCAGCAACAGGTATGGGTAATCGTTGAAACGGCAGGGCGTTGAAGGTTGTTCCGTCAGCAAGGCATCGAACGGCAGGTAAGCCAGCACACCCGCCGGGATGATGGTCAGTTGTTGCGGAAGCGGCCTGTTTTGACCAGCGGGTGCCACCAATTTTTCGTACAATTGCCGCGCGTGTTCAGTATACGTTTCACAGGCGGCTGATTGTCCGGCACCGGATTGCTGATAGGCCACAATGCTGCTGCGCATCGCCATGACCCAATCCTCCAACGGGAAGTTTTTTGCAAGGGTAATGACCTCGAAGTGGTCGCGGGTCAGCACGAACAGGAAAATTTGTTCGGTGCCCACAAAGTATTCCAGCAATGCGGCATCCTTGTCCAAGCGCCGTTGCACAACATCCGGGGCCACGCTGGTAAAATTGTATTTCAGGTTGTAGTATTGCGGGTAAGCCGCTTCGATTTCCTGCATCCAGGCAGCGTAGGTTTGGCGGGCATTCCAAAGCGTGGTTTTCAGGCGCTGGAGTTCGCTTTCCGACGCCCCTTGCAGGCCGCCCTGAAACAGGCGTTCTTCGGCCAAAGCCACATTCGCCTGCAACTGGCTTTCCTCCGCTTGCGCTTCCTGTGGAATACCCGCCACATTTTCGGCATCGGCTTTCCGGAAAGCTTCCATCAGCAAAATGCCGCGGCTGCGTTCGGCAAAAGTAAAAGCCTGGTTTTTATAGGTGGCGTCGCCCGTCAATTGCCAAAGCTGGAGGGCAATGGCGATGGCGTGCTCGCAACGCTCATAACTTTCTTCGAGGTTGTTGAGTTTGGACGATTCGTAGTGATACGACTGGCGCAATTGTTTTTCCGCTTCAAAAATCAGTTCGTGGCAAGCCAATGCAGTGCGGAGGTCTTCCCGTTCGCCGCATTGTTTGAACCGGATGCGCAAGGCTTCCGCTTTGCCGGAAAGCGCTTCCATAATGGTGTTTTCGGCATAAAAAGCAGCAACAGGCGGGTTGTCGCTGACATCCCGGGGCCGAAAATTTTCCAGTACGCTTTGCAGCGCCTGCTGAAAATAACCCAAAGCCTGATCGGGGTCTGATTCCATGAAGATCCGCCCTCTCGAAATGAGGAGTTTGCCAATGTCGCGGCTGTTTCGTTGGCCGTACAGATCGGTGAAGGTTTGAAAAGCGGTACCAAAAGCCCGGTCGGCCTTTGGATTCTGCCCCATTTGGTGGTAAATATTTCCCAATAGCGACCAGATGATCGCCTGATAATGTCGGGCGTAGTTAAATTGGTATTCGGTTACGGCGCTCCCGAAATGGGTTTCGGCGCGCAGGGCGTACCGTTCGGCGTCATCGAGCTTGCCGGCAGCTAAACTGGCTTTTGCGTAGTTGCCACAAAGCAATCCTTCGGACACGTGGTTGAGGTTGGGCAGAGCCAGTCCTTGGCGGCAACTGGCGATGGCATCGGTGTGGCGACCCATCGTTTCGTACAGGATGCCCAAATCACTGTAAGCTTCGGCGACGAGTCCATTGTCGCCAACCGATTTGGCAATAGCCAAAAATTTTTCCAGCAACACTTCTGCTGCTTCGTATTCGCCGAGCCGGGTATCTACATTGCCCAGCGCCTGAAAAATATGAACCGCCGTTTCCGCGTCTTCCTTTTTGAGGCGATCCACTAAGATGTTTTTGGCTTCGTTGTAGTACCGGGCTGCCTCGCGGTATTGTTCCAGCCCGTAGTTGAAAGCGTAGGCGAGGTTAACGTACAACCAGCCCAATTCGGCCCACTCTGCCGATGTTTCGGGTTGCCGCCAGAGTTGCTCCGGCAAACCCGCTTTGAAATACGGCAGGGATTGCTCCGGCAGTCCTTTTTCATCCCGATACACCTTCGCAACCGCTTTGCAAGTCGCAATCCAATTAACGAGATCATTCTGCTCCCTGTAAATTTTCAGGGCCTTTTGCAGGTGGTCAACGGCTGCTTCCGGACAGTCTTCCCGCGCCTGAGTGATGGCAGCTTCTGTGTAAGCGGCTGCGCGGTCAACCCAATTGCCGGAATAGGCGGTCGCAGCCTGTATGAACAACAGGCTGAATAGCAAGGAATGGCGCATAAGGAGGTTTTTTATTTTGATTCCGTATAGACAATCCAAAGGCTGAGCAAAATGATCAGGGCAAGCAGCAACACCAACCAAAGCGGCATCCCCAAACCTTTGCCGTCACTGCGGCACTCATCACATTGCAGAACGGCCTGTGCCTCGATACTTGCAGCGCTGCCATCGGCGACTAAGGCCACGGGTTTCACAGGTATGGTGCAAACCGCAGTTCCGTTGGGATCGTCGAACCGGATGCAGGCGACGATTTCGCCGAGGTCTGCTAAGTTAGTCCCGACTTTCGTCAGGGCGCTGAACACAATCTGACCATACGTCATCGGATGCCCTTCGCCGTATTCCCACACCGAGTGGATGGCAAAATTTAGAAATTTCCACGTGATCGTATTGTCTGCAGCGTTGCGTTCCAGTTCCACAGCGCTGTTCACAGCTGCTTCCTGAAGCGCCGGGTGTATTTTGAACGGCTGGTCGCTGATGCTGTTGATGTCCACGCCTTCCGGGAAATGAACCGTCACGTAAATATTGCTCGTGGCAACGTGTCCGTCGTTGACGAAATCTACCGTACAAAGCAGTTTTTGCGCGCCGTCTCCGTCAGTCGGGCAAGCGCAGGCGTCCACCCGCATTTGGTTGGGGTCGTGTGCCTTCGCAAGGCTTGACGATACCAATTGCAAATCCAGAATGTTTCGGAAGGGTTGAACAGCCACCGTGCCGGGTACGGTTTGCCCCTGTGGATTCAACTGGGTGAAGATCTGACCAAAAATGGTTTCTAAGTTGTTGGGCGTCAACATTTCATTGATGCCGAGGCTTTCCGCCAACGCTGCTTCGGATTGGGAAAGATCGCCGGGAACGTTGCTGGTCATCACGGCCAAAAATTGTACCCTGCCTTGCTCTTCATCCGGAAACTTATCCAATAAATTCGGATCATTTTTAAACTGGATGAACAGGTGGCGCTCTTCGTTGAATGCCAGGGTATCGAAGCGCCAGAGCAAGGCGTTTTTGAACGATTGCCGGATTCTGGTGCCAGACGCAAAAATACCAGTATTGAGTTGGATGGTTTTTTTTAGCGTTTTCGGAAAATAAAACAACGTGGTATCGTTTTTAAAACTTCCGAATTGAGGAACGCCTGCGATTTCCGACAAAATAATGGTCGTGTCGCCACTGCGCGGGTTAATTTGAACGCGCTGGATGGGGCTGTTGAAGAACAGGTACAAATCGCCGGCCATGGTAACGCCTTCTTTGTACGTATTTTTATACGACAACACCCACATCGTGGTGTCTTCGGGCACTAAGCTCAGGTGGTTTTTCTGGAGCCGGATGAATTGGTTTTCTTTCACAGCCTTCGTCACTTCGTGTGGCGCCGGGTTGGGGTGCGCCGGGGCAATTACCGTGGTTTCTCCGCGTACAATTTTGGGAGGCGGTTTGCCGCCACCGCCATACAGGCCGGTCGGATAGGTTTTTACTGCGTAAGCGGATGCTTTGGTTTGATAGCGGTGGCTGATGGTAGAATCGCCGCCGCCGAGTGTGAAATTGCCGTTTCCGTACAACCAGAAATAGTCATAGCGCGGCGTAGCTAATTCGTGGGCATTGAGCGGCACCAGTTGAGGCAAGCCCAAAACGCGCAGCAATACGCTGTCTTTCAGAGCCAGTTGCGTCAGGCTGTCCGGTTTAATCGGCGCAACCTGTTGAGCCAGCATCGTGCCGGCAGCAGCAATTAAGATAAAAAAAACGGTAAAAAAGGAACGGAAAAACTGGGCAGGCTGCAGTAGCCGCAACGCCCGGATGGGTTTGTGTGTCAAGATCATAGGTGCTTCCGGTTTAATTCGAACGCCAAAGTACAGTTTTCAAATGGTTTTTCGGGGAAATCGCTAATAACAAATTGATTAAGGGACAGGTATGAATGTGAAATACGCTATCTTAGAACGATCCTTGCAGGGCCGTTTATTATGCAGGCAGTATGGAAATTGTTTGGAGCGGGTGGGTGGAGGCCGAAAAGTAGATGGGTCAGGATTGCTTCGTGGTGGTCAAAGGAAAAGAAAACTGGGCAGCGGCGTTGCCGTCGCTACCCAGCCCGGAATAATAGCAACTATCTACTTATCTCCAATTGCTTGTGACGCCCACCTTTGTGGGCGTGCCCTTCTGAAAAATTAAAAACACCCTTTATTTTGACGGCCAGCGCCGCGTTTGGCATAGAAATCGAAGCGGAGGAAGGGACTTGCAGCGTTGTGCGTAGTTTTCTCAAAAAAATCCGACAATACAAGTGGATGCGACCACTTGTAAATCATAAGGATGACGTGTTTAAAGCACTGCGCATCTCTTCCTCGTTCGTATAAAGGCGCTTGCATTCAAGCGCGTGTTTACCCCCTTTTGAATCATCTGGTTACGGGGTTACCGGGGTTAATTTGGGGTTACCGGGGTTATCGGGGTTACTGGGGTTAATTTGGGATATTGGAGGGGCTGAAAATTTTCAGCCCCGAAAATTTTCAGCCCCGAAAATTTTCAGCCCCGAAAATTTTCAGCCCCCACAAAGAGGCAAAAACGCCCTGCCCCATGTTTAAAGATGGAAGCAGGGCCTCCGAATTGCCCTATGAACATTTAAGCGTTTAATCACAGCATGTTTGCAGGCCAATCAGCCTGATTGGGTAGTGGGGTAATGGGCACTTCAAGAGGCTTAACCTGGCTTGTGTGCTCGGTGTATAGTGTTTCATAGTGCTCGTTCAAATCATTTCCCATCTTTGCCGCCGGGTTACAAAACTTCCGGGCAGTGGTTCTGGAGTTCCACTGCCCGGCATAAAGAGTGAGTCTTGTAATTAAGGACAGATAGATTGAGAAATAAACCAGATTATCTTTCAAAGCTGGCAGTAAAAAACTGCAAGCCTCAGTTTACCTTGATGTCAATTGCGCAGCATATTCAGCGTTTGTGCTCTTTTTTGATGCGCTGTTGCAATCCGTTTGATTACGAGTACAAATATAGACCGGACGCAAGCCCTGCGAAAACCAGGTCGGAGAAATAGTTTGGGTTTCTAAAACCCGTTTTTGAAAAAATTGTCAAGTAGTTAATGTGTTTGTATTTATTGTAAATATTTGATTTACAGATTTTAATGCGTTTAATTTCTGGATTGCCACTTCTTCGTAAACTTGGGACTTCCAACAGGTGAATATTTTTTTATTTTTCTGTAAATTTGCCTTGTTTTAACATCTCGTTAAGGGATTGGATGGTTTTAGGGGCGCTGGATTAACAAGTGTCGCTTTTGCCAGGCAAGGCATTTTGTGGCTAACCGAAGCCTGTCCCAAACTTGTTCGGGGGCGGAGGTTCCCGACCTTAGCCAAAGCTAAGGGAGGCGGTTCCCCAACGAAGGGTAGGCGCAAAAGACCTCCTGGAAAAGTGGACAGTTATTATTTCAGCGACCCTTAGGGTAGCGCTGAACAGCGTCCGGCCGTACAGCACAATACATCACGATGAAAAGCAAAGAAGATCTGTTTCAACTCGTTCAGGCCATGTCGAAAGCGGAGAAGCGCTACTTCACCCTCGACGCCCAAAAAAGTGGCCGCGAAAGCGCCCGCTACCTCGAACTGTTTCGAGACATCAGCGACATGGAGGAATACGACGAGGCAAAACTCCGCGAGCGCTTCGGCAAAAACCTGCCGTCCGATAAAGGCTACCTCTACGATGCCATCCTGCGCAGCATGCGCGATTACCGCAGCGCCAATTCGCGCTCGGCACGGATCAAAGAAATGATCTTGGACGCTCGGTATCTTTATGAGCGTGGGCTTTACGGGCAAAGCGAAGGCCGCCTGCGCGAAGCCAAAGTGTTGGCCAAAGAATTAGGCGACCACCTGGCGCTGCTCGAAATCAATAAGGAAGAAGGGGAAATCGCTTATGAAGTAAAAGGGAAAAACTACCGGCAGGTTATCGAAGCGCTCATCCTCGAAAAAGAAGAAGAAGTGGCTCTGATGATGGAAGAGTATAAATACTTAGACAGTTGCTACCGGTTGCTGGGAGAACTGACCCAACGCTTTCAATACAATCACGATACAGACAAAAACAGGTTGCGCGAAAAATTTGCGTTCCTAGAAAAACCGGATGAAGCGGTAAAATCTTTGCAAGCTGAACGACGCTATTACCAGGATTTGGCCATGTACAACCAATTGCTCGGACAGTCGGATAAAGTATTCCTATACTACTCGAAGGTTATGGAGTGGTGGGACAACAACCCGAAATACAAGGACGAAGCGTTCTACCGCTTCATCATTGACGTATCCAACTTCCTTTATGCCCTGTTCAAAAAAGAGCAATACCAACACATTCCGGACTTGTTGAACAAACTCGACCGGGAAAATCCGGTTAATTTCCACGACCGCGCCAAATTATTTCAAAAAGTCAGCGTCAATAAACTCATGTACTACATCAATACCGGAGCCGTAGATCAGTTGGAAAAATTGGAACCCGACATCGAAGCGGGCATGAATAAATACGGCATCAATCCGGAGAGCGTCAGCGCCATTATTGCAAACCTGGCCATCGGCCTGTTCATCATCGAAAAATACCCAAAATGCGAAGTATGGTGCCGAAAACTCATCAAAAGTTCGGCTAAAATGAAGCCGAAATTAGACATCCAGAAAGGGATATATTTGCTGAACCTGGTTGCAGTGATGGAAACTGGTGACCTTGACAAGTTGGAAAATGCCATACGTTCTACGTCTCGGTTTTTACACCAGATTTACGAAGGGAAGACCGATGGATTTGAATTTTCAGTGGTTTCCTACATTCGGGAATTGGTGAATGCGCCTTCAGGCGAAACGCGAAGTATCTATGGGGCAATGAATAAATTTTTGCTCGAAGTCAAAAACTCAGCGCTTTTACCGGCACCTATCGGGATGGACGAACTCCTGCTCGCCTGGGTCAATCACAAAATAGAGCGTAAACCCATTGTAAGCTATATGCTGAAAAAATAGGTTGTGGTTATTTAGTTTATCCCGTTACCAACAATTCGAGCGACGTAATTTCAATGACGTCATTTTTTCTAATCATGTGAATAATGGACTTTCCAAGATTCAGGGTATGGCTGTCGCATTCTTTCGAATCATCCGGGCTTCGCAAGCCGATTTCAATATCGCCGACACCGATGACAGACAAGGTTCGATTAGGCCGGTTGTAGGTAAGCGTCCACTGATTTTTACCGGTGGTGGGCAGGCGCAGTCTGATGTTTGCAGCACGGCTCGTCACTGCTCCACCGCCATCCGGGGTCGGGTTTTCTTCAGTTGGAACTAGGGCGCTTGCGACCACTAACTGATCTTTTAACGCACCGATCAGGACGCCGTTGCCGGATTCGAGGGAATAGGATATTGCTCGGCCATTGTCAATCAGGTAGAGCGTCTTCATGTCTGAAGAAAGCGTAATAGAGTTCAGCATGTTCGTAGTGTAAGGTTTAGACGTTTTGTATTTGCCCTGCCGGATCAGGTGCAGGCTCGCCTGCGCCTCGGGAGAGGGCTCACCTTGAAAAAGGGCAATGAGTTTGTCAAGTATTGGCATGATGACAAGAGTATTATAGGTAGCGTATGTTCTTTTAGAGTCGGACTATAAAGACAGACACAGCGCCAAAAATAGCAATAAATTGTGTTAACAGTATGCAGAATGCCGATTTTTCAATGGGAAGGAATTGAAAAATAGAACGTGCTGCCTTTGCCCGGGGTAGATTCGGCCCAGATTTTTCCGCCGTGGCGCTCGACGATCTTTTTGCAGGTCGCCAAGCCGATGCCGGTACCCTCGTATTTCCCCTGCCCGTGCAGACGGACAAACATGTTGAAAATCCGCTCCAGGTTGATCGGTTCCATCCCAATGCCGTTGTCGCTTAACGCAATGGTGTATTGGCTGCTCTGTGGCGAAAAGGAGGACTTGATCCGGATAACCGGCGGCACCTCCCCCCGGTATTTGATGCCATTGCTGATGAGGTTTTGAAAAAGCTGCACCATAGGACGTGGAAACACCCGCAAACTGGGCAAAGAAAGCACTTCGATCGTGGTCTGAGTGCTTTCGATCTGGCTTTTTAAATTCTGTGTGGCTTCCTGCACCAAGCGCGAAAGATCCGTAATTTCCCGGTCGCTTTCCTTGTGGTCTAACCGGGCATAATCCAACAGGTCGTCGAGCAGGTGCTGCATGCGCTTGACAGCACTTTGGATAAACCCCTGATATTCTTTAGCTTCGTCGTCAAATTTCGATTCGTAGTGCCGACTCAGCAAGGTGCTGAACGATCCAATGGTGCGCAACGGTTCGCGCAAGTCGTGGGAAGCCACCTGAGCAAATTGTTGGAGTTCGCCGTTTGCCAATTGCAGGAGTTGGTTTTGGCCGTCAATGTAGGCGTTCTTTTCTTTCAGCACCGCATTGTTGCGTCTTTGAAGGCGGTATTGACGCCACAACAGCCATCCAGCCAGCAACAAAAAACAGGCGATGATGGCAATAATACTGGTTCTCAGGCGACTAATTTCCCGCTCTTTAGTCAGCACTACAATTTCCCGCTCTTTTTTGAGCAATTCGTAACTTTCCTTTTTTTGGCCCAACTCCCGCACAATGGCTTCAGAAAGAATGGAATCTTTCAGGTCGGCAGAACGGCGCAGCGACCGGATGGCTTCATTAGGGCTGCCAGCTTTTTCATACGCTTCACCCAGGATGGTCAATAATTCAGCTTCCCGGTTTTTGCTGTTGCTGGATTTCGCCAGATCCAACCCATCATTCAGGTGTTCGATGGCCTGGTTGAAGTCCTTTTTTTGAAGGTACAGCAATCCTAAGTATTTATAGCTGGCCACCAGACCCCAGACATCGTCGAGTTCCACCTTCAGTTTCAGCGAGGCGTTAAGATAGTCTAAAGCCTTGTCGTACAATTTCATCTTGATGTATACCGTGCCAACATTATGCAGCGCATAAGCTTCCGGCATCTTTTGACCCATTTTCCGGGCAATTTCGAGCGATTGCAAGTTATAACTCAGGGCGGCTTCCAGATCGCCCAGTTCTTCATAAGCCGACCCCATCGCGCCGAGACAGGAATAAAGAGCTTTGGTTGCTTTGAGCGACTGGCTGATGGCCATGGACTGTTTGTAATAAGCCAACGCTTCTTTGGGGTTTTTTTGATAAAAAAACAGCGTGCCCAGTTCATAAAAAGCTTCCGCCATACCGGAAGAATCTCTCATCTCCTCGTTTCTGCGCAGGCAATCCAACCCAAAATCGTAGGCCTTTTTGAAGTCGCCCATCGCCTGATAGGTGGCAGAAATATTGCCGCTGATTTTGGCAATTTCTTTGAGTGAATTCCGGGATTTTGCCCAGTTCAGGTAAATAAGGTAGTTCTCTAAGGCTCGTTGATAATAGCCCAGCTTTTGGTAGTTGCGACCAATCAAGCGGATATAACGGTAATAAGTGGTGTCTTGCGGACTAAGGTCTTCGATGCTTTCCAGGAGGATGCCAAGCGATTTATTGTAGACCTCGTCTTTATAAAATTCATTCGCCCGGTTGAAGACTTTATTGGCGTCGAAGCGCTGAGTTTTCGGGGCGGTATTCAGGGAATCAGCTTGTCCAAACCCCGAAGGCACTATCCCGATTAGGAAGCAAAAGACAATCAATAGTTTTCCCGGCGGAAACCAATACCCTTGTGGTAGGTTCCATAAAATAAAAAAATCCTGCTTTAGAGATGGGTTGACCTTCATATATTACAAACCTACAAATATCGCCCCAATTTTTCGTTAGTGTTCGTGCATGTTTTATCCGTGCATTTACCGGATGTTCTGCTGGAATTTAGCCGTTTAGTCATTGCGCTTGATTTTATCTTACTTTTTCTGCCCAAAATTATCATCCTCGATACTGCCGAGCGTAGGCTGTACATAACACATCATCGGTTGTCACTCCCGTCAGGTAGTCTGCAACAGAAGCAAGGCTGTACGCGCTTTTGCAGACGCTCTGACGGGAGTCACAAAGTCAGGTAGGTCGTTAAAATAGGGCATTCCACTATGTTCATTTAGCCCCATGTCTGTTCTTTAGAGCTCGAGAGCAAGGCATGCGAAGACCCCAAAAACGGGATCCCCGCTCGGCAGGATGACCGGTTTTGGAGCCGAGCATAACGCAGCTATCGGACTATAAAGACAGACATAAAAAAACGGCCACCGCAAAAGATATGCAGTGGCCGTCGGTTCAGGGAATAAATCCCTTTTTAAAGTTTGTTCTTCTCTTAGAAGTCGTCGTCGTCCGGCCATGGTGGCGGATCGCCTTCTCCTCCTCCTTTAATCAACAATAATTGCTGTGCATCCAGCACTTCTTCACCTTGAAAATTTTTAAAGCGTGTCATAAAAAAAAATTTTTATAAAAGAATCGGTTTTGAAAAAGCGTGTGTGTGTGCTTGTTCAAGGTTGTTGTATGGATGCGGATGTAAAAGAACTTTACAGTCTGATGACTGTTGAAATGGTAACGCATATTTATCAAAAAAAATACATGATCATGGCGCTTTTCTTTGTTTTTTTTCAAATTTTAAATTTTTATACTCCTTTTAATGGGATGTCGGAACAAAATCCTGCTAATGGATTCACCCTCGAAATAAATACAATCAAGGTTAAAAACAATGCAGGGCAAATAGCCATTCAGGTACTGGATGAACAAAAAAAAGTTGTAAAACAGGAGTTTGCAACCATCGCTAACAAGCGCAGTGTTTTGATAATTAAAGGTTTGCCAAAAGGAAAATACGCTGTCCAGCTTTTCCACGATGAAAATAAAAATGGCAAAATGGACTTCAATTTTCTGGGAATCCCCAAAGAGGGCTACGGCTTTTCCAACGATGCTCGCGGCTTTATGAGCGAACCTGCTTTTGACAAGCAGTTGTTTACCCTCGATCAGGATCGGGCCATCCAGATCCGGCTTTCATACTTTTGATCAGGCATAGAGGCAGAAAATCTTCTGCCCTCAGCGTCCGGGCAGAAAATCTTTTGCCCCATAGAGAAGATCTTTTAAAAAAATCGCAACGCGTAAAATTTGCGGAATTAAAATGCCGTTTCTATCTTTACGGCTGCTTTTTGAGTAGTTTTATTACTCGATTATGATCGAAATTCTGATTTCTTCCAAAACGCGCATTAAATTATTGATGAAATTTTTCCTCAATAGCGATGCTACTGCTTACCTGCGAAGCTTAGAGAGCGAGTTTGGAGAATCTTCCAACGCCATTCGCCTCGAACTCAACCGCTTTGAAGAAGCCGGCATGCTGGTGTCGCGATTGGATGGCAATAAAAAGATCTTTCAGGCCAATACGGAGCATCCGCTGTTCAAAGAAGTACACAACATCCTCCTCAAGCAGATTGGCTTGGATCAGGTGATCGAAAAAGTCATCGAACGCCTCGGCGAAGTGAACAAGGTTTATGTCATTGGAGAATTTTCGAACGGCTTAGACAGTCAGGTCATTGACCTCGTTTTTATCGGTAACATTGAAATTAACTACCTTGTACACCTGATTGAGAAAGTAGAAACCCTGATCAAAAGAAAAATACGGTATCTGATCTACAGTGAAGAGGAATTTGAAAACCTCAAAAGCTGGGGATTGACGAAGCCTAAACCATTGTTACTTTGGGCAAAGGACTAACTATTGCAACCAATAACCGACATACAACAATCAATTGATGTAGCCATTATTGGCGCAGGAATCGTTGGCTTGGCAACGGCCTTCCAACTTAGTGTCCGAAAACCAGACTTGCGCATCGTCGTTATTGACAAGGAAGACGGGATCGCGCGGCACCAGACCGGCCACAACAGCGGGGTCATCCACTCCGGAATTTATTATACACCGGGAGGCTCCAAAGCCGAATATTGCCGAAAGGGTTACCGCATGCTGCTCGACTTTTGCGAACGCTACGAGGTGCCTTTTGACATCTGCGGCAAAGTAATTGTGGCTGTCAATGCCCGGGAACAAATTCAGCTCGACCAGATTTACCAGCGTGGATTGGCGAACGGTTTAGTGGGCATTCGGAAAATTAATCCATCCGAACTGGCTGAAATTGAACCCCATGCAAAAGGCGTCGAAGCCATATGGGTGCCCCAGGCAGGCATTACAGATTATAAACAGGTGGCGGAAAAATACCTTGAATTGGTGACCGATCAGGGCGGACGGGCTTTATTTGGCGCAAAAGTGCTCAACATCCGGCGCGACAACAATCAGGTGCTCATCCTCACCGAACGGGGAGAACTGCGGTCGAAACTCGTGATCAATTGCGCAGGATTGTATTCCGATCGGGTGGCCACGATGACCATCCCCGGGTTGGCTTTAAAAATTCTGCCTTTCCGGGGAGAATATTACGAACTCGTCTCCGAAAAACAACATTTGGTGCGCAACCTGATCTATCCAGTGCCCAACCCGGACTTCCCTTTCCTCGGCGTGCATTTCACCCGCATGATCAATGGAGGAATCGAAGCCGGCCCGAATGCGGTTCTGGCCTTCAAACGGGAAGGCTACAGCCGGTGGCAGGTAGATTTTTCGGAACTTTGGGAAACGGTGGCTTATTCGGGTTTCCGGAGCTTGGCCTGGAAGTACTGGCGCAACGGACTGGATGAATTGCGCCGCTCGTATTCAAAAAAGGCTTTTGTAAAAGCATTGCAGCAATTGATCCCTGAAATAACCGAAAACGACGTTCAGCGATACGGTGCAGGAGTTCGGGCAATGGCTTGCGATGTGGAAGGCAATTTGGCGGACGACTTTTTGATCTACGAACAGCCCGGCGTCATCAATGTTTGCAACGCGCCTTCGCCGGCGGCAACGGCTTCATTGGCGATTGGCGAGACCATAGCGCTCAAAGCGCTGCAACAGTTTAAGTATTGATGTTTTTTTTTGTGAGCCTGTTCGGGATTCCCAAACAAGCGTTAACTTTGCACGCTTTTGAAGGGTAATTCAGCGATCCTAAAGCATAAAATAACTAAAAATGGCAACTGCACTACGCAATATACAGATGGTAGATTTGAATACGCAGTACGACAAAATTAAATCCGAAGTGGATGCTGCCGTGCTGGAAGTTATTGGATCTGCGGCATTTATCAACGGCCCGAAAGTCAAATCTTTTCAGGCTGATCTGGAAGCTTACCTCGGAGCAAAACACGTGATTCCGTGCGCGAACGGAACCGACGCCCTGCAAATTGCCATGATGGCTGCCGACCTTCAACCTGGCGACGAAGTCATCGTACCGGCATTCACTTATGTGGCCACCGCCGAAGTCATTGCCCTGCTGCGTTTGCGGCCGGTGATGATAGACGTGGATCCGCAGACCTTCAACGTCACCGCCGAAATTATTGAGCAGGCCATTACCCCGGCCACAAAGGCCATCGTGCCGGTCAACCTCTTTGGCCAAAGCTGTGATATGGAGCCAATTATGGAAGTATCCCGCCGCCACAACCTCATTGTGATTGAAGACAATGCCCAGGCGATCGGCGCCGATTATACCTTTCGCGATGGCCACACCCAAAAGACGGGAACCATCGGCCACATCGGCTGTACCTCCTTTTATCCTTCCAAAAACTTAGGTTGCTACGGCGACGGGGGCGCAATCTATACCAACGACGACGCCTTGGCGGAAAAATGCCGGATGATCGCCAACCACGGCCAAACCAAACGCTATTACCACGACTTAGTCGGCGTGAACTCGCGCTTAGATTCCATTCAGGCCGCGATTCTCGAAATCAAACTCCGGCACTTAGACGCTTACGCTGCCGCACGCCAGGCTGCCGCCGATTTTTACGACAAGGCTCTTGCTGGCCTCCCAAACATCACAACACCAGCGCGGCAACCCAATTCCACCCACGTTTTCCACCAATATACCCTTGTGGTAAAAAATAACCGGCGCGACGCACTTCAGGCGCACCTGCAGGAATTGCGCATCCCAACCATGATTTATTATCCCGTGCCGCTGTACGCCCAAAAAGCTTACCGCGACGCCATGACCCATAAAATTGACCATTTACCAGTTACCGATGCGCTCTGCCATGCCGTGCTTTCTTTGCCGATGCACACGGAATTGGACGAGGACACGCTGGCGTATGTTTGTGAGGGCGTGGTTCGATTTGAAGAGTTGAAGAGTTGAGCGCGGGCAGAGCCGGTAGGGTGCGACCCTCGCGGTCGCCCACCCTCGCGGTCGCCCAAACAGTGAGCGCGGGGCAGAGCCAGTAGGGTGCGACCCTCGCGGTCGCCCAAACAGTGAGCGCGGGGCAGAGTCAGTAGGGTTCGACCCTCGCGGTCGCCCAAACACTCAACGAGCCACCAACAAGAAAAATTTGAAGATGCAAGAATAGAACGAACAACAAAATGAACTACTACCAGCACGAAACCGCGATCATAGACGAAGGCGCAACAATTGGAGAAAGCTCCAAAATCTGGCACTTCACGCACATCATGCCGGGTGCGCGTATCGGACGGGGTTGCAATATTGGCCAAAATGTGTTCATCGCCAATGGCGTCGTGTTGGGAAATAATGTCAAAGTGCAGAACAATGTCTCCATTTATGAAGGCGTTACTTGCGGCGACGATGTGTTTTTAGGCCCTTCGATGGTGTTCACCAATGTGATGAACCCGAGGAGCGCAGTGGTGCGAAAAAATGAATACCTCAAAACCGAGGTAGGCCAGGGCGCTACCATCGGCGCAAATGCCACCATCGTTTGTGGGAATGACATCGGCGCTTATGCGTTTATCGGGGCGGGCGCAGTGGTGACCAAAGCCGTGGCCGATTTTGCACTGGTGACCGGAAATCCGGCGCGCCAAACCGGCTGGATGAGCAAATTCGGACACCGGCTCCACTTTGATGCAACAAACCAGGCAGTTTGTCCGGAAAGCGGGGCGGTTTATGAATTGAAAAATGATTGCGTGCGGGAGCGCACAAACGATAAGGATTGAGAAAACATTGCTGTTGCCGGAATTCGGCAATGGTTTTTGAAGGGAAGAATTAAGCCAATTATTGTGTTCCAGGAACTGATTCAAAAAGAAAAAAAACTCTCGGTCATCGGGCTGGGGTACGTGGGGTTGCCCCTGGCGCTTGAATTTGCTAAAAAATTCAGCGTCATCGGGTATGACATCAATGCGAACCGCATTGACCAGATGAAACAGGGCACCGATCCTTCGAAAGAATTGGAAAGCTCAGCTTTTGACCACAAAGACATCGCTTTTACCGCTGACCCGGAACAACTCCGGTCGGCTCATTTCCACATTGTTGCTGTCCCTACGCCCATAGACGAACACAAAAACCCGGATCTTCGCCCGCTGCTGAGCGCTTCCGAAATGGTGGGCAAAATCCTGAAAAAAGGCGATTACGTTATTTTTGAATCCACCGTCTACCCGGGCTGTACAGAAGAAGATTGCGTGCCGATCTTAGAGCGCCTGTCGGGACTGAAAATGGGGGAAGATTTCAAAATCGGGTATTCTCCGGAGCGCATCAACCCCGGCGACCGCGAGCACACGGTGGATAAAATTCTGAAAGTGGTGTCCGGCAATGACGCCGAAGCCCTAAAAGAAATTGCCGCAGTTTACGAGACGATTATTACCGCCGGCGTCTATAAAGCAGCTTCTGTAAAAGTCGCCGAAGCTGCCAAAGTGATCGAAAATACCCAGCGCGACCTCAACATCGCGTTTATGAACGAGTTGGCCCTGATTTTTGACCGCATGGGCATTGATACGCAGGAAGTACTGGAAGCCGCAGGCACCAAATGGAATTTTTTAAAATTTGCACCGGGTTTGGTCGGTGGCCATTGCATCGGCGTGGATCCGTATTACCTTTTGCATAAATCCAAAGAACTGGGCTATAACCCCCAGGTCATTACCAGTGGCCGGCGCATCAACGATGACATGCCCGCATTCATCGCCAAACGCTTGGTGCAACTGCTCATTCAGCAAGGAAAAAATCCCCGGCATGCGAAAGTATTGGTGATGGGTTTTACTTTCAAAGAGGATGTTTCCGACATCCGCAATTCGAAAGTAGCCGACCTGGTGAAAGAACTGATGCAGTTTTCTGTCAATGTCCACATCGCGGATCCTTATGCTTCCGCAAATGAAGTGGCGCACGAATACAACCTGACCCTGATAGACCAGATTTCCAGCGAATACGACGCCGTTGTGGTGGCCGTGGCGCACCGCCAATACCGCAACCTGTCACTCGATTATTTTAAAAGTATCATGAACGGTGCACCGGTTTTGTTCGATTTGAAAGGAATTTATCCGAGGACGGATGAGGGAATGATTTATTGGAGGCTTTGAGGGAGAGGGGGAGAGGGAGAGAGGGGGAGAGGGGGAGAGGGGGAGAGGGATGGAGTGCGTGATTCATTTTGTTCCTTATATCT